>Ga0315315_10000352_pt1 | contig 37538 bp, 35 predicted proteins | sample M140m3416metaG_FD_203699 | JGI IMG/M metagenome (GOLD analysis project Ga0315315, IMG submission 203699) | Ammonia-oxidizing marine archaeal communities from Monterey Bay, California, United States - M1 40m 3416 | ecosystem: Environmental > Aquatic > Marine > Intertidal zone | place: USA...
AGTGCAATAAATCCTGCAACTACTGGTATACCAGCTGCTCCAAATACCAGACCTAAACCTACAACAGTTGCTAGAATAGCTGCTAAATTAGTAAATGGATTATCTCCTAGTGCTTTTGTCATAAGCATAACACCAACTCCCATAATTATCAATGCGACACCTCCTAGCATTAATGCCACGGCACCACCCATAATTTGAGATTTGAAAATACCTGCAACTCCGAATGCTAAAGCGAGAGCACCAATTAATAATAGAGGTACGAATGAATTGACAAGATCTTGACCTCCCATATTAGCCCCTACTACTTTAGTAAAGAATAGAAGTGCAAGACCTACTACGAAAATAGATAATGCTGCGAATGCTAATGCTCTAGCACCACCATAAATTTGTTTATCGAACATACCAATTAGTCCAAACATTAGACCAACTGCTAGAACTACTAAACCTATATTAATTAAAACATCTAGAGGTGGAGTAATTATATCAAATAGAGCTAATGCGATACCTAGACCTAGAATAGCACCTGCGGCAAATAATAGACCTTTACCAGCATCCTCTAATTTATCTATAACTCCAAATGAATCTAATAGGTAAAATGCCAATCCGATTGCCGATACTATAAGTATAGCTCCAAGAGCACCTTTAATAGCAGGACCAATAATAAGGCTTGTTAAGGCTAGAACTAATACCATAGCACCTAAACCTAAAGCAACTTTTAACATACCAGCACCCACCTTTTCTATCTGGTCTACTCTTTTCTCAGGGAGAATCATAGTTAATAATGCAAATGCACCAAATATAACAAGTGTTGGTATTAGGGCTTTCATAGCAAAAGGAACTATCAATGATGCCAGGGCTAAAGTACCCATTAATATAAGTATTGATTTACCTACATCTCCAAGCATTTGAACCTTCTCTAATTGTTTCTCGTCTAGTTTTTTAGTAGACATAGAAATTGCCATTGTAAGCGCAAATAATGTAATAGCTATAAGCGGAGAGCCTAGTGCTGCAATAATTAAAAGTGGTGTTGCTAATGCAAGATAACCTGCAAATTTAAGAATAGATAGACCTACGTCGCCTAACATGGTTAGACCTCCGACGAGGGCTTCTGTCTTAGCTTTTATTTCATCACCAGTACCTTCTAGATTATTTACTGCATCTACTACAAACTGTAGACCTTTACCAAGTGGTTCCATAGAAGGTGCCACCAATGCAATTGCCATTGCATTTTTAAGACCACCACCTCCACCATCACCTTCTTGGATAGCAGAAACAGCTTTAGTTAACTCGTTAACCTTTTCATATAAATCACCACCAACTGCAACTGCATCAGCACTTTCTCGAGTGTTTTCTGCAACTTGCCCTAAAACGTCGCCTTGGTTACCTAGGCGGCTAAAGGCATTTTCTAAAAACTTATTCACTTAGGTCTTGTAGATTTTTTTAAGTACATAGGAACACCACTGTAAAAGTGGTGCTCCTTATTACTATATTATATATCTCTTACATCTTCGGCATTCTTAGCGATGGCGTAGAGAGTTTTGGGGTTTTAGGCATCTTTGGAGCGTATTGAGATCTCATTGATGACATCTGTTTGCTCTGTTGTTCTTGTTGGTCCCCTTGTTTTTTGTTTTTCTCCTTAATGTACTCTGAGAGGTTCTTCACATAATACCAATACTCGTAGTAATACATGTTCTCAATCTCAGAGGGTTGCATTCGGAGATGAATACCCAGATAGAACTTAGTCTTAAAGTAATTCTCCAGCGAGATCTGAAATAATGAAAAGACTTTTGATGCCACCTGGGAAGTCAAGAGGGGCTTTCGCCGACTCTCCATCGAAGGTAGTTTCTAATTCGGTTTGTACACCGATTTTCATTCTTTCAGCTAGTCTGTAGACCACCATAAACTTTTTCTCGTTCCAACCTTTATATTCCATTTCCATGGTGAAAATCTTTTGTAAATTTAAAGATCTCCAATCATCTTGCATATAAGGTAGTACTTGAATAAATGCTTTATCAAAGTCCTGGTCTTTTTCTTGCCTGTCTTTAAGATATTGAGTAATCTCTTGCATGATACCAATTGTTGGTGGTTTCATTTTTAAAGTACCTGCAGACTTAGTTTTAATCACATAAGTTCTTTCTTTTGCAGAATAATACTTTTCGATTTGCTCATCAATAACTGAAGGTATTAAATTCTTTACTGCTAATTCAATATCAACAGTCTTCTTAGTCTTTTCAGTTTTACCCTTAAGCATTAATTTATTCTCTGGCTCAGGGAAAGAAAGATCTCTAATAGAAAGTAATAGAATAATTCTATCCTCTTCTAAAATATCTTTGTAAGACATTCGCTTGTCACCAGCATTAAACTGAGAACAGGATTCTACAATAGAGTTTAGTTTTTCTTCCATATCGATGTAATTATTTTCATCCATAGTGGAGAAGTGTCTAATCTCAGCAGCTTTAGCAGATCTAATTTTAATAACTGTATCTGCTGGATAAAATTTACCTTTAGATGGTAAATCTTCTAAATCCAAAACATGCCATCCTAATACTTCATCTGAAGGTCTAGCTATTTCTGGACCAAAGTTGTCCATATTAACTCTACCTAAACCAGTTTTGTCTACAGCTGCTGTCATAGCATCAGCTTTCTCAGACGTATCTGTATTAGACGTGTTAGCTTTGTCTTTTGCATCAAGGGCTTTAGCTGCTGCAGCTTCTCGCTCTTGGTCCATTTTGTTTAATTCGTCACTCATATTATTTGTCTTTTAGGTTTTTAAGTGTTTGTTTAATTATTGATTTCTGTTCTACGCTTCTTTTAGATAACTCATCTTGTATCAAATTTCTAATAAAAGCGCTTACAGATATTGGTCGTTGCTCTTGCTCAAGCGCGTCATTTAAAATGACTCGATTGACTTCGCGTACCTCACCTTCAGTTAAAAGTACCTGAAGCTTTTTTGTTAGTTTGTCACTCATAATCTGTTATTAACTGAATATTATATTATATTTTCTTTGGTTAAAAAAAGAAGGCGTATAAACACCTTCTTTTTTGTTAATTAAATTAAATTCTTAATTTAGTTCCTCATTCCAAACATCGCATCTCCAAGTTACTTCTAATGTAGCTGCATCTGCAGTTTCATAGTTTAATTCACCTGTAAATCCAAGTCCAGAGGTCATGAAACAATCATCAAGAGTTACTTTTCTGTAAATATCTCCTGCTCTGTTAAACTGTACGATAACAATTGTACCAACATAATCCCTTTTAAGACCTAATTCCCCAGTCTCAGGGTTGTACTGTTTTCTGTACCATTCTCTAAAAGACTTGTAAATGTAAGCCTCGTTTGAGTCGTTTAAGTTTAATGAGAAGTTAACAGTTACGTCAACAGCAGTTCCATCAGGCATTCCAGCGTAAGATCTAGTTGAGAACTTATACTTTTGCTCGATAGCTGCTACCTCTCTATGAAGTGATTCCAAACCTGCGATTGAATTAATGTGTTGTAAGAATAGTTCCTGTCCTGACACTCCATCCGGTGGTAAAATAGTTACCTCGAATAGGTTAGCCTGTACTGGTTCAAAGTTCTTACCCTTTCTACTAGTTTGGTCTTCTGAATAATGTGGTAAAGCCATATCGTTTATTTTCTTTATTTAGTTTATATATTCTCTTTTTTTACGCAAAGTTTCCGGATGCAATATCTCCTGTATTAAGTACTGTTACTCTCGATACTAGAATCTCTAATCCTTTAACTGGTTCAACGAACGTATCTAAGATACCCATGTTGTTATCAATAACCTCAGTCGTGTTGTTAGTTGAGTCCATGATGTTTCTGTAATCATATACACCACCGTCTTTCTTAACTGACTCCATGAAGTTATCTGCTAAAGTTTTAATCTCTAATCTAGTTTGAGCAGTATTGAACTCAAATAGGTAGTTCTTAAGGATTTCTGCTAGTCCGTCTTCAATGAAGATTAATACTTCTCTCACGTGAGCTGAAGAAAGAGCTGACTGAATTCCTTGTTGTGCAGTCTTGTTTCCTTTGATTGTTAAACCTACGCCTCTTTCGAATACAATTGGATTGTAACCGAATGGCTCAAGTACATCTCTGTCATTCTTGTCGAATGCAAATTCTAGTGACTGTACTCCAGTTCCACCAACAACACCTCTTCTTGGACCTGCAATGATTGACCATGGCAGAGCATCAGAGAATTTGTCAATGTAGTTATTTGAAATATAAGCAGCTGGTGGAATCACCTTAGTTCTACCGTTTTCAATAACATTTAAACCTGGACCGTAATAGAATCCGTAAGTTGCACCTTCATTAATTGAAGGTAAAGTATATAATGCGCTTGGGTTTAAGTTTAAGTTACCACCTGTAGCTACATTATTAATATCTAAAGCTCCTGTTAATTCATTTAAGAATGATGGATTAGTTGAAGCTTTTAATTCTTTAATCATTGGTGCGTTAAGAATTGCAGAAGCATTTTGTCTTTCTTTACATAAGAAAGTTAATTCTTCTTTATTCAAGATTCCACCGTTTTCTAAAGAACCGAATGTATCAATAACATATCTGAAAGTGATATTATCTTTATCTACTAATGCGTTACCTAAACCAGTACCTGGCTTGATAGCTCCTAGTAAATCAGCGATTAATTTATCTGATTGAGATGCTCCATCTAATGGGAACATTTTGTAAACACCTGCAGCGTCTTCGTATCTCTTAAGTGCGTATGTTGGCGCGTTAGATACTGCTCTATGTGTAGTAAACTCATAAATTGTAGTAACACCAGAAACAGATTTTACAATCTTTAAAATTCTAGATAGTTTTCCGTTATCACCTGGTACATACATACCAACTTTAATGTTGTCTGTAAATGTATCAGTAGCTACGTTATCTTTAGAGAATTTGAATACACCAGCACCTAGGTCTAAGAATGACCATCCAGCTTCAAATGCAACTGCTCTAGCGTTTAACTCGATGTTATTAATAGAGAAGTTATCATTTACTGCTTGTTTCTTACCTCCAAATTCAACACCAGCTTGAAGTGTTCCGTTTCCAACTAATGTAGATGAGAAACCTAATGAACCTGATGGAGAAACTAAGTAAGCACCACCACCAAATACACTATCTGTATAAGTATCGTTGATTGCACCAATTCCTACATATTCACCAGAATTTTCTGATAATAAGAATGTGTTAGGTCCACCTGCACCTGCAGCTAGTAATGTATCACCTACTGCGTCAGGAGTTGCAGCGAAAACTAAGTTTCCGTTGTCATCTAATCTAACTTGTACATCTGCATTCCAAGTAGCACCTGCAGTAGAATCTGTATATTCTTCATAAACTCCGATTTGCTGACTGATTGCTCCGTCTGCTACGATTTCTACTTTATTACCTGCTTGGTTGTTAATAGCTGTAATTCTTACATACTCATCAGCTTGTGCTGCTTGTAAGAATTTACCTGGAATAATTGGATTTGGTAAACCTGCTAAAGTAGCATCTGTAAATCCAGCATCACCAGAAATAACCATTGTAGAACCATCAACTTGTGTCTTACCATTGAATGCAGTAAAATCTGCAGTTAATGGAGTTACAACTTGTTCTACTCTATGTGAAAGTACTTCGTAATCTTGGTATACATTGAATCCATTACCTACTAGGTCGATTTGTGGAAGTGCATCTTCTTGAATAGCACAGAATAAACCTGTTCTTCTTGCTTCCATGTTAATTAAAGTTTCAATGTATAATAATCTACCTTCGTTATCCATAAATTCTGGAATTAATGAACCAGAGTATTGTGCTAATAATGTCACTTCTCTTAATCCAACGAATTTAGCTAATTGATCTTTTGTTAAACCTTTAGAAGTAAAGAACTCTCCGTAAGTTGGATCGTTATTTAATGCTTGTGCATCAAATTTACCTTTGAATACAAATACATCTACCATGTAGTCTGATACGTACTCATCAGCTTCAATTCCTTCTGGAATGTTTGCTTCACCGTACCATTCTCTTGCAGAAACTTCAAAACCTCTTACATCTCCAGCTTGTCTTACGATAACTGAGATAGGATCTTGCTTGATATTTACAAATGAAATAGCGTGGTTTGTGTCTTGTGCCGCAGCAGCTAATAATTTCTCATCTGAAGGATTCCAAAATTTGTCTGTATCAAATACATCACTGTACTTCTTTAATAACTGAGATGAACCATTTACTGGTACTGATGATAAACCTTCTTGTGAAGAGTTAGTAGCTGGAGAGAAAATTGCTACTTTATCGTTATCATCCGCAGTTGTCAAGTTAAGAGCCAAAATTGGACCTCTAGATAGAGTTTCTAACGCTGATCTGTGGAAAAACATATTTTTCTTTTCTAACGACTTGTCAATTCCACCGAATACTTGTACAAATTGTTCTGCATCTTCTATTAATACTGGAGTATTGTAAGGACCTTTTTTAGATCTACCTACAACCAGTCTAATAGTTTCCGCAGGGATGTTTACGGTTTGTGACTTGTCAAACTCTAGACGGTATACGCCTGAGCTTTTGAACTGTAATAATTGAGGACTTAATGCCATAGTTGTTCGTTTTTATTTTTTAATTCTTTTATTATATATCCCTATGCTTTCGTAAATTTATTTCAATAGGTCATAAATATCATATTGTAAATCTCCGGCCTGGTCATTATCTTTAAATAGTATCTTTTCCATCTCATCGTGAAGGTCTGGATCTATGAAATCCAGAAGCTCTTCTACAAAATCTGCATAGTCTGTCGTGTTAAAAAATTCGGTAGCAGTAATACATGTCATAATCACATCGTCGTGTCCCATTTGAGCACCATAACTTCCATTAGGTAATGTTCCAAATAGAGACGCCTCTGTTACTGTTACTTCATCAGTTAAATCTAATCTATTTATCTTATATAACTTGGCAAAATTCTGACAAAAGATAGCTTTATTGTCAGATTTTAGTTTGATTCCTGGTTTAATAGTCCTTGCATCATGTCGATGTTTAAATTTAACTATCATTTCATCGTCAAAATCATTTCTCTGTGGAAAAATACTTCTTAGGTATTGGAATAGAACTGTACCATAAGTATTATATTCCACAATCATCTTTACGTTCTCTGAGTAGAATATGTCTACCGATAGAGTATAAAGTACTTTCGCGAAATCTTCAATTACATGTTCGTTAGATCTAAATCTAGCTACTTGTGTAAATTTAAAGAAATCATACATCGCACCAGCATTCAGTACATTTTGGATTTCATCTTTATTCATGGCATCTACCTTAAAGATATTAATTACCGATGAGTCACCACCATTACCTTCTGCAATATCTACTGAGAATATCCAAAAGTTTTCTGAATCTTTGCATGTATCAATATCAAATCCTGGGTCCCACTCTAAGAAACCTTTTGTATCAATAGAGATATAGTCAAATTGATCGAACTCATGATGGACATAAGGTTTCATTCTCTTTCTCATCTTCTTCATATCGACTGGGTCTAATAGGAGATTAGATGAGCTGACGAATTCATTTCCATACTGTTTATTAAATGCTTCAATTGAACCTAGGTTCGCTAATTCTCTTTCATACCATTCTTCATCTCTATCTGGATGTTGCCACCAATCTATTCTTGTCGCTAGATATTCATTATCACCTCTATCTGCCGCAGCATATATTTGATAGAACTTATTAAATCCATTTGGCGTAGATGTAATTGTTATTCTTGAGACTTTCGACGAGGATAGTGTAGGATATACATTCTCATAGAAAGAGTCAGCAATCGATGGATGGACGTGGGCAAACTCATCTAGGTATAAGTTATGGATTGTAAAACCAATACCAGATTTTGCTGTGGTAGATTGTCCTATTAGTCGACAACCATTATCACATCTCACATTCATGACATCATATTTAATAATACCAGGTTTCATAAAGAACGGTAAGTTCTCGATTACTGTTTTGGCTTTATCAATAATTTCTTTTGTTGAATCAGATTTATTTGCAAGTAACAGAGTATTCTTGTCCATATTAAAAGTAACATACCATGCATTAAAAATAGAGGCTGTTACTGTTTTACCCATTTGTCGAGCAGCAAGAACAATATTAAATCTATCATTCTGAAAATTTCTCAACATCACCTTCTGATAATCTCTCAGCTTTACTTGTTGAATACCCTCATCTGTCATTACTACTGCATACTTCTCTGCAAAATAGACAATGTCCTTGGCGCATCTAGCTAACTCGGTGATTTCCTCATCGGTATATTCAAATACTATATTACCCTTCTTTAGAAATTGTCTACCCTCGTAGAATGGTAACTTAATCTTAGGGCGATAACCCTGGTCCATAGCAACCAACAAGTCGTTGATTTGCCTGGTAGACCAGACAATTCTCTCCGAGGCTGCCTGTGGCCCTTCCTCTTTGGGAATCCATTTATTATCTCCTATTCCGTCTGACATTTATTCTTCTGTTGGTTCTACGTCTTCAATATCCTCTTCTTCAGATGCACCGTGAATACCTGCTTGAATTGCAGCCATTAAATCTTTTGTACCTCTTTGGATATTCTTATTACCAGTGTCTCCACCCGCACCTTCAATCTCTGATTGATTTGCTCTTTGTTGATATATCTCAATATCTCTAGCAATTCTTTTCGTGCCTTCTTCTGCAGCCATTAAGTACATGGTCTGAGATTTAATAATATCTAACATTGACTTCTGTAGAGTTGCAAGAACTTCAAACATTCTTGGTGCTAATTCACCAGAGTCAATTGTTTCTAATAGAGTGGTTAGTGCTTTTTCACCGGCTTGTAACTGGTATATTAATGACGACATTGTCATTTCATCCATTTTCTTTTTAGCCTGAATATATTCGTCTTTCTCAATAATATCTGCATCCAGATAGAATTTCATTAAAGAAGTAATAGTCTTCTGTGCTTTCTTAGTTGCACCCGCTTTTAGTTCTGTATAATTTACGACTGGTGCTAGATCTGTAGGTCTAGCCTGGATAGGTAAATCACCTGGATCGCTTTCCACATCCATAACTCCATCTCCAATCAGGTCATCTAACTCTTGTCTTATTTGATCTGCTTGTTCGGATATTGTCTTTTTCTTTTCACTCATAATATGATATTATATTCTATATATCTAGCAAAATCCACTAGATCTGAATATCTATAATTATCTACTTTGATTATACCTTCTTAATTGAATTGATGGAATCGCGTTATCAATAATAGTAGCTAACTGATTATCTCTAACAATATATTGCTGTAATATATTTCTATGTTGACCTTGACCAATAGTTTTCTTAAATAATCTAATATTAGTCTGTTTCATTTGACCTGGCATTAGAGCGTATTGTTTATCTGTTACCCAACCAGCTGCAGTAATTGAATGCTTAACATTCATTACCTCCATTAAAGTTTGTTCAATAGGCATATTAGGTGTTCTATTACCAGCTGAATTTAACTTGTAAACATAAGAGGCTGCTTGGCCGTATGTGTTATTTAAGTTGAATACTAATCCATACCATTGTCCCATTGTAGGATTAACACCAAAATCAAATTGGAATGTTTGGTCATTTATATAAGCCTTTATATTAGTTGAATTAAGTCCTAACTTAAAACCTTTATTACCTAATTGTCCATCAAATAAAACTTGTTCTCCAGCATTAGAAGTCATATTAGGCTGGAACCAAGTTGTAAATGCTAAATTTTCATCTGCTGCTAGAGTAGAAACTTTTTTGTAAACTAAAGCCTCAATACCTTGGTCTTTAATTGAAGATAGATCGTAGTTATTTTTAGATACAATAGTCCACTTATTTCTAATTTCCATATCGGAAATAGTTAGACCATTGTGGATTCTATCTCTAATTCCATCTCCTACTGGACTAAATACAGTTTGATATTGTTCTGGTTTACTAGTCTGTGCATATTCTGCCTGCAACTCTTCTCCGAATACTTCTTCTAAGCCAACTGTTAAGTCGTCCATTTCTGTTTGGATTGCTTGTCCTGTTGCATCGTCTCCAACTAGTGTAGAAGTTCTCTCTTCGTACTTTCTTAACATTACTCTCCAGTAAGTCATTTCCATATTGAATTCATCTGCAAAAGAAACAGAAGCAACTTCATACATTCTATTCATTAGAGGGAAATATAAGTAATCTCTTGCTCTTGGTGGAATACCTGTTCCAAACGCAGCTTCCATCTGACCTTTTGTAATATGGATTTCAAAGTCTTCCCAACCCATACCAAATATATCAAAATTGAAAGTTTGTTCTGGCATTGCATTATCAGGAACCATAATCTTAACTGTTCCCTGCTGTTTTACATTATATAGCGAGTATTCCATAAGGACAACATCTTTCGATCTCTTGTCTGGTTCTACTCTAAAATATTTAGTCTCATGACCCCACATATTTGCTGCTAGATCTGTAATCTCTTTATAGATAGCAGTTGGTTTACTTAAATTGTATGGGTTGTAAACAGGATCTGAACAATCTACTACAATGTTAGTACATCCATCTAAATATGGGTCTGTACAATCATTACAAATTTGTGGACAAGATTGAATTGTTCCTGCTTGAGTTTCTAATTCAAAAGTTACACTAAATAAACTAATTGTATGTAAATCTGAAAGAGCTGTAACTTCTGCTCTAATATCAATCCAAAGTGGTTTTGCTGGGTCGAAAGTATGACCTAATAAATCTGCTGGAGTATTATTAATGTTAAGAGGGCTAAATTCTGACATTTGTCCACCATCACTAACTGTACCTTCTTGAGAGTATCTCCACTCATAAGAAAATCTATTATTTGCATCTGGCACTTTATACCATTTTGCTGCAGACGCAGAGAACGTAGCCGGCTGTGTAATTGAAAATGTAGTTGTAAATACTTCATTTACCTCTAAAATATTAGAGCCTACTAAAATTTTATCACCAGATACTAAGTCTAGATCTACACCAGTACCTATAACATCAGTATTTCCTTCAGTTATCTGTAAAGTACCTATTGTATTCTTATTGCTTACTCCCGCTAAAACATTCCAAGATAAAACCCTTAGTGTATCTAAATACGGTTCTTGGAGTTTAGCGAAAATTTGATCGCCTATTTGATTTGCAGTAAAATTAGTTACCATTTAATGTAAAGACTATTTTAGTCTATTTTTTATTATATATCTGAATCTTTATCAGTGATTAAAAGCATTTCAGGATTATCAGACTCATATCCCTCTAATCTAGAAATAAATGCGTTTGTTACACCGAAAACCTCAGCATTATTGTTTTCTGATAGATATAAATCTAATTGACTTAAGAAATCCTTCACTTTAATTAGTTTAAAGTGTTGGTTATGTTTTAATAATCCAGCTTTATATAAGACTCTATTTACTAGTTCAACCTCGTTAGGATGAAATAAATCAAAAGTTCTAATAAAACCTCTAAGAATTTTTATATCATACTTAATAGTTTTTGCCTGGTCTACTTTGACAATTCTATTATAGCTAGAATTAGTATTTAAGTTAACTCTAATATACTTTAAATTTGGCATTGTCTCAAATATCTGCCAAATAAAATAAATTGAAGTAGCCTCTTTGTGAATATTAGTATCACTTACAGCATGGAATCTATTAATATCTTTCTTAAAATATTTAGTAAGATAATCTTTCATCGCTGTAACCGAAACCACTCTACTAGCATCTGGTCCGTGGTTTTTAGCGACATACCCTCTCAAAATAATACCCCAAAGTTTTAAATCAATGGAGTTATATTTGTATAGAGTAACATCTACTATCTCTGTAAAATAATCATTTGTTGTAGACATCTATTTGCTCTTCAATTTTTTTAAGGTCTGTGAATAATTGTTCTTTAGCAAATAGCTTTAGTTCACCAAATTCACGGTTACCTATTTCATTTTTACTCATATAAAGCTCAACGGCTCTATCACTTGGATTATATTTATCCGCCGTATTTTTCTTAGCTTTTTTAGTTTTAGTATAAAACCATCTAGGAACTGATTTGAATCTCGAAGCAACCATTGACCAACTATCTACTACATTACCACCATTAATACCGTTGATATTAAACATTTGAGCGTTAGCGGGATATTTAATAGACATAAATCTATTAATCATGAAGTGATGTCTCTTCTTATTGTGTTGTTTTATTTTCTTGTAGTGTGCTGGCTTTGTGAACATGATTTTCACAAAGTCAAATAACTTAGTTTCGTCTAGCATATTGATTATACATTAATAAGTGGTAAAGTTTACTTACACCACTCATGAAAAGCCATGGTATATGCAGCCTCATAATCGTAACCTTCTTTTAATAATTTATTAGCCCATGCTTGAACTTCTGCCTTTAATCCATAGGCATTAGCTTCTGCTAATATTTCTTCAATTGTAAGATAGTCATTTAGATTCATGATTTGCTCAGGCATTAAAATAATTTTTTAGTTGGATCTTTTTTAGTAGACTTTTTAGTCTTTTTACCTACTAACTTCATTGGAGGCTCTTTCTCTTCTGGAATATCCATACCTACAAATGGGTCTGGGGCAAAATTGTTTTTCTTTGCACCTTCTAACCAATCAGTATCTTTTAGGATTTTATCCATTTCAAATAGACCTTCTTTATTCTCTAATGCACCTTCCCAATCTTTTTCAATAGCATCGTAGATAGCTTTTTGAATTGGATCTGGAATAGTCTTATTATGTAAAAGCATTAGACCGATATTCTTAGTAAGATTAGCTTTAATTAGAGTTAAGGAACTATGACCGACAACTCTATAGATAATATCGGATAATTTGTCTTTAGCTTCTGATGAGAATAAGTAGTCAATCTTAAAGTCTTTATACTCTTTAATGAATTGATTGTAGATAGACTCTGCAGTTTTATCTGTGATAGAGTAGTTTCTAAGTTTACCATTCTTCATTTCCTTCTGCCATGTGATTACAGAAGGGATATTATCTGATTTATCACCAACAAGTATTTTCTTGAAGATAAATTCATCACAGTCAATTTCTGTAATACCAATCTTGTTAGCTCTTACCCAACCCATAATATCTTTTTGATATGCATCTCTCATCATGTGTTGTCCACCCATATTGAATATCATATCATCCTCTGTCATGTCTTTAGAGGCCGACTCTGCCATATCTTGCTCAAAGCCTTTATATCCATAAAGAGATTTCTTAGTGTTGTAATACCATACCGTATGCGCGTCATTTGTAGTAGAATAGTTGACTAACTGAATAAGGTCTCTGTCACCTGTCCATACAATACAAGATTTACCTCTGGCATTCAACATTGTTGACCAACCAAAGATAACATCATCTGCTTCTGCACCATGAATTTGATGTACAGTTACACCTTTCTTAGCAACAATCTGCTGGAATGCTTCATAGACTTCATAGACTGCTGTCCAATCTACGGTTTTGTTTTGTTTTCTTGTACCTTTATATTGTGCATCAGGATAAAGATCTTTTCTCCATGACTTAGAGTCTACTGTCAAAACTACATCATCGACAAACATCTTAAGCTTACGCATTTCAGATGCAAAGTCAATTGCTAGTTTTCTCATGAACTGAGACTTCTGTTTGTCGTCACCGAGTAGAAGTGCACCGCCCTTAGGCTTAGGCAAGACGAATAACCTACTGAAGACAAAGTAGTTACCGTCGATTAATAGTGTGTGTTTTCCCACTTTCATATTTTATGTTTTTATGCTTTCCAGTACTAATATACGAAAAATATCTGACATAGAAAAATTATTTGGCAATTATTTTGTTTATTCTTTAACAATTCCTTGAATATCGTAAACGCAACTTAACATTGTGATTACGGGGTCTATAACATGAACTCTCTGAGCTTGATGTTTAGCAACCGAAATAATTACTTGCGGGATATGCTTTACACTTTGCAGTCGTTCTTGTTGTATATATTCAACAAATTCTTCACCTAACGATTGCAAAACGTCATCAACTCTGTTAGAATAATTACTAACTAGAAGCTGATAGTTCTTAGCTGGATCTGACTCATTGAATACTAAGTCAAAAACATCTTTGTATACAGAATTAAATTTCTTAACATCTTCTACCGTAATATTATTAGTACCTTGTGTTTTATAGCCTTGTAACTTATTTAGAGTACTTCTTAGATCTGGGAAATTACGTCTAACAAACTCAACTAGAGCTTCTTTGTCGATAGTCATTTCCTCTTGCTTACAAATATCATAAACTCTTCTAATATACTTCTTTGTCAACTCAGATTCTTCTTCTTTATCAAAGTCAAAGTTAATAACTTCAAACCTAGATAGAATAGGATCTGGTAGTTTGTTGATATAGTTACATGTTGCAATGAATCTAGAATTACTAGCGAATTGCTCCATTGTAGCACGAAGTGCTTTAAAGAATTGGTCAGATACACCATCGACCTCATCAAGTATTACTACTTTAAACGAGCCGGGAGCATCCATAATTGATACTGTAGAACAGAAGTCAATAATTCTAGTTCTAATAACATCTACAGATGTGTCTGTGGACGCGTTAATATAAAGATATGGTAAATTAAATTGATTTACTATAGCTTTAGCACAAGATGTCTTACCTGTTCCAGGTGAGCCTGCAAATAGCATATTCTGGACAAGTCCATCTTTAAATTTAGACATTACTCTATCTGGTAAGATTAAGTCTTCTAAATTTTTAGGCCGATACTTTTCGGTAAAGAGTTGGTTTATTGATTGCATACAACTTTGTTTAGTTATTATAGTACCATAGTGCTAAAATGTTTCATAGATAAATATAGTATATGGCGATAATTATCAGAAAGACTGGTGGGCCTTGGCCGGCAAACAGATATGGTATTGTTCTAAAGCATTTACCAAGATTTTTAAGAAAGTTTCTAATAAATCATAGGAATCTTGCTAAATGGTCTGACGACGATCAATTCATGGAATGTGTCTTAAAAATGCAGAGGCCAAAATCTACAACTTCCACCAAGATTTATTGGGATATGGTTAATGATAGAGCTCTAGACGAGAAAGGACTAGAGAGGTCATATAATACTATTGATTGGTATTGTGCTATTTCACTTAAACCTATTAAGTCTAAGTTTATGAACTTCGATCTTAAGAATTTTATACATCCAGAATATTATGATGTCTTAGAGGCACCAATGGTAGATAGCCGTATCTTGAAATCTTCAATTGACTTTCGTAAAAAATGTAAAAAACTCCTGCTCGAACAACGAGAGGAGTTTCTTAAACTTGCTAAAAAGAACGCTAGGCGCTCTCTTTAATATTATTGCATTAGAGCTTTAAATCTGTCTGAAACAGAACCCATTTTAAATGCACTTGATTCAGTTACTGCTTCTGTAGCAATACCTTCTTCTTCAGCATATTCTTCTGCGTTCTCTTCATCTTCTTTAGAAACATCTTCTACTGGATATTCTTCGTCGCCAACTTTAAAAGTCTTTTCACCTTTTGCAATTGCTTCTGCTCTTGCAGCACCGAATTCATTACCTTCTTCAACTTCTTCAACTTCTTCGGTAGATTCTTCAACTTCAACTGATTCAAATTTACCTGCTTTCATATCTTTTAATTTATTTTCTTTTTTCTTTAAAGTATCTTGAAGTCCTGTAATCTTACCTGCGTCTGGTTCTGAACCATCTTCTGGATTTTGAGCTTGAGATAATAACTCTTCTGTCTTTGCAATATCTTTCTCCATATCTGCAATTTTACCTTTTTGCTCGTCAGTTAGTTCAGTTTTATCTTCTTCTTCATCTTCCGGTCCGTCTATATCATCGAAAGGTTCTTCCATTAAAGCTATTCTTTCTTTAAATTCAAGCTTAGCAGCTTCAACATCAGTTTCCTTAGAATCACCCTCGTATCCAAATGCTAGAGCATAATCTTTTTTACCGATTGCTTCATAGGCATCGTTTAACTCTTTAAGTTTTGCTTTTGCCTCTTTATATAATTCTTTGTTTTCTGGATCTCCAGCTGCAGCGGAAGTGGCTGCTGAAAATGCTGAAATAGCACCCATATAAGCTTTAACTTTTTCAAGTGCTTCTTTTTCATCTTCACTTGCATTTGCAATGTCAGCATCTAATTTAGCTTGGGCAGCGTCAGCTCTTTCTGCTGCTTTCTTAGCAGCTTCAGCTTCCTCTTTATTTTCTTTATTAACTCTATCCGCGGCTGCTTTTTCCCATTTTGCAATTCTTTCTTCGTCCTCGATAAACTCGTCCATTATCTTTCTTTCCTTCTTTAAGAATGAATCATCCGTGTCTCTATCAATCTTAATCTTAGTCTTATCCCATTGAGCAGCAATTAAAGGAGCGTCACCCACTTTGTTATCAGCAAGTAATTTAGTGATTTTGGCTTGGGCATCTTCGACATTTCTATCCATTTTTTTAGCATAGTCTTCTTTACTTCTGTCTAGTTTTTTGCTAGCCTGATCCAACTGAGCCTTAACTTTTTCATCTCTAGCAACTCTCATTGCCTTCTTTTTAGCAGGATCGTCAACTGCATCAATTTTCTTATTGATAGCATCTTTTAACTTACCTTCAGCTTGATCTAATTTATTTTGCTTCTCTTCATCAAATTTAAAGCCGGCTATTTTTTTATCTAATTCAGCCTTCTTTTTCTTCTTTAATAATTTAGGGTATTTAGCATTAAGTTTACCTGCAGCAGCGGATGCTTTAAACATCGCCATTAAAGTAGCACCTGCGTTTTCATTTAATTCTAAATCAATATCTTCACTAAATACTTCTTCGATAATTGAGTCAATACTTTCTGTAATCTGCTTTGAAAGTGCTTCTAAGTTAGTTAGAATAGTATCAACGTCTTTTACAATCTCTGCTCTAACTTTTTCACCAGTCGATTGTTTATCAATACCTACTGTATTTGTGTTTGTTTGAACAGCTGGAGTAGCGTTCTGGTTTGGATTTGAAACCTCGCCAGCAGCGAATTCTTCCTGTAACAAGATAGGTTTCTTTAATTTCATTTTAGCCATAGTGTTTTTATTATGTTTTAAACTAATTTTGTATATGATTTATATATCTAACAAAGTATGGTAAAAAGAAAAGGCCCTCAAAAAGAGGGCCTTTAACTAGTTTATGTAATCTATAGATTAAAGTACTAAACCTGGGTCAGCCTTAATAGAGAATTTCTCATATTGAGTCTGTGGGTGGAATCCAGCTTCAACTAATGCGTATCTAGATTTTACAGCTACTTTTGGAGCCATAGTACCTTCAACGATAGCTTGTACTGATTCAGCCATTAAGTAAGGCATGAATACAAGACCTGGACCGTTACCATCACCTTTTCTACCAACTAAGATCTCTAAAGATCCGAATGCGATAGATGGGTCAGTATAAACATTAATACCAGCAACAGAACCTAAAGGATAGATTGAACCTGCAACTTGGTTTACAGTGTTAGCCATTGGATAAGCTACGAAACCTGCAACACCTTGTATTGCAGAAGCAACTAAACCACCGACAACTGCAAAGTTACCAGCACCTCTTCTACCATTTTGAGCGATTAAGTTAGCCGCTGCTAAAACGTTAGTTAAGATTCTTCTGTGTGAATCACCTTTAGTTTCACCACCTGCTAAAGTAAGGTCTAATTCAGAAATACCAGAACCAGCGATTGATCTCATCTTAGATAAGATGTGGTTGTTGATAGACTGAGTTAATTCGTTAGTTAAAACTGCTTCTACTTGAGCAACAGCGTCAACACCGAATTGTTTTAGATCTTGAACTTGCTCTCTAGTTACAGCAGCAGCTACTTGGAAAGTCTCTGCAGAAACTGATTTAGAGAATAAGCTTAAGCCCATTACTTTGTCTGGAGTTTGTTCCCCTACGCCTCTTGACATTGGGTTACCACTAGCATCAGCACCTGAAAATGCAGGAATGTGATCTTCTAAAGCTTTTACTAAAGAGATTTCTGCGTCATTTGCAGCACCAGTTGCTCTGAATGCAGCTAAAGTAGTGATCGCTGCATCTGTAGCGCTACCTGAAATACTGTAAATAGTATCACCATCAATTCTTGATGTTCCAGCAGCTGTGAAAGTTAAACCGTTTTGAGTTTCACCGTCAGCACCAGCGTCAGAAGACTTGATGTAAGTTGGAGCTTCAGAACCTCCTACTTTACCACCTTCGTATACGAAGTCTAGGTAAGATAAAAGACCCATTGGTCCAGCCATAGGTACAACAGGTACTAAATCAAGACCGATTGTTTGTGCAGCAACTTGCATTGCTAAAGGTAATAAAGTTGGAGCTTTGTCTCCTGAACCTAAGTCACCTGCGTTTGGGTTGTCTGGAAAGCTTGTTGCTCCCATACCAAAGATGTTACCAGCAGTCCCTAAAGACATGATGTTTGCATCTTCATAAAGCTTGTGATTGTGGCAGTATTCTGACATCCAAGCTAGCTTTGAGCTTTCGTTAATACCAGTAGCTTCCTCAATGATTGGAGACCACGTGTTTCTAACTTCAGCTTCGTTAATTAAATTTGCCATTTTGTTAAATTTTTATTTTTAATGGTTTGTTTAGTGTTTCTTTCGAAACTCGACTTGCTTGGGTTTTCTGCTTCGATACCCTATATCGTCGATTAATTATATATCTTTTTACTTTTTAAATCTTTTCTTTAAGCCTTCAGCGTAGCTAGATACATCATATAGTGGCTTCTTTTCTTCCTCAACAACTGCTGATTCGTTAACTACCGCTAATTTTTCTAGGTCAACTTTTACCTCTCTTAGATCTCTAGTTTCCCAGAAGTTTCTAACTTGATACTCAGTCTTTAGAGTATGGTAATTCGCTTGAGCTTTGATTTGATTTTGTTTTCCTTCAGTTAGAGATTCAAACTTCTCTTTATATTCTGCAGGAGCTGCAGACATAAAGAATGGTTCGTTATTCTTAGCTTCAACAACAGCATTTGCGTTTTCAATGATTGCGCTAATTTGTGCCTCATTCATAAATGCTCTTTTTGTAACTCTGTTTCTAACTTCAGTTTTTGCATCTTCGTTTAGTGTATTGTAAGCTTCTTGTACAGAACCTGAAACTACATTTAAGAATGCAGGATTTTCATTTTCTTTTACTTGAGCAGCTTCAACTAATGCATCTAACTTAGATGAAATTTCTTTTTTATATGATTCTAATGGATCGTGTGCTCCCTCTTCACCTTCAGTTTCTTCTTCAGATTCTCCTGGTTCAGCCTCTTCAGTCTCATCTTCAACTTCAGCGTCTGATTTTACAGTTTCATCTTCTAATTCTTCAGCAGGTTCGCCAGAATCACCAGGCTCTACATCACCTTCTTCTGAATTATCACCAGCTTCTTCTCCGCCTTCAGCTTCTTCTTTTTCAGCACCTGGCTCTTCAGCATCATCTTCTTCAGTAACTTCTTCAGCTTCAGTGTGGAATTCTTCGTCTTCTTCTTCAGTAACTTCTTCAGATTCTTCAGCAGCCTCATCTTCTTCAGCTACTTCTTCAGTTTCTTCGTTAGTTTCTTCAGTTTCAGCAACTTCTTCTTCAGCTACTTCTTCAGCACCTTCACCAGCCTCATCTTCTTCAGCTACTTCTTCAGTTTCTTCAACTTCTTCAGATTCTTCAGCAATTTCTTCAGTTTCTTCGTTAGTTTCTTCAGTTTCAGCAACTTCTTCTTCAGCTACTTCTTTAGCTCCATCTTCACCTTCATCTTCAGCAGGCATTTCACCAGCTTCAGCAGCGTCAACTTCGTCTTTAACTTCAGCATCTGATTTTACAGTTTCATCTTCTAACTCTTCAGCAGGTTCTCCTGATTCATCTTCAACTTCTTCTTCAACTAAATTTTCGTTGATTTGAGTTGCAATATATTCAGTGTATTCTGAAACTGTCTGTAAGTTTTCTTTTAAGTACTCAACGTATGATAATAGATTCTTATTAGTTTCAGCACCAGCATTTGATTGTTCAGCAACATAATTAGCAAAGTCTTTAACTTTACCAACAGCTTCAGCTAAATGCTCAGAGTACTGAATACCTTGATCTAATTTTTCAGCAACAGACTCAGTATATGAAATACCTTGATCTGCTTTTTCAGCAACGTGTTCTGAATACTGGATTGACTCGTCTAATTTGCCAGCTAAATACTCAACGTATTCTGAGAGAGTATTAACGCTTTCGACGATGTGATCGTTATGAGATTTTACATTCTCTAACGTGTTATCTTCGCTTTTTGCTCCGATAGACTCTTTAATGCTTTTCATTTCGTTAGCTAAGTACTCAGAATACTTATGGAAATCTTCAGCTTTTACAAATTCTGCCATGTTTTTTTCTTTTATTTCTGTATTTGTGTTTGTTGTTGTAATTTCTTGTTCGATAGATTCAGCTTCTCCGTTCATCTCGTAGATCCAAAGACCTGAATCATTATCAAAACCATAAGATTCATTTACTCTCTTTAATTCAGCATTAGCAAATCCAGGATCTGCAACTAAATCATAAGTAAATAATTGTTTGATTTTAACTTTACCGTTTGATTCTACTGCTCCAGCAGCTCTTGAAGAGATTTGTAAAGGTACACCAGCATCAACTAGTGCTTTAGCTTGACGACCAGCGTCAGTATCTAATAGTCTAATTTTACCCTTTACATGCTTTGAGTCTTTATCATAAAAAAGTTCCTCTATAATGTGAGAAACATTTTTTAATGAAATATCAAATTGCTGAGGATGGTCTAACTCACCTAATAGTTTAGAAGACTTAATCTTGTCTTGTAACTGTTCGATTTGAGGTACATACTCATCTTCAGTATAAATTCTGTTATTTTTATTCTTAGTGTCAATTTCACCAAAAATACCTTCGAGAACATACTCTTTACCTTCGCTAGAAGCTACGCTTAGTTGGTTAGAGGACATTTCGACGATCAGTAAATCGTTAGCTTTTGCCATATCTATGGTTTTTATTATTTTTAATATATATCACGTCTTATTATGCAAATATCTTAATATGTTAAATGCCTGCTAGAGGATCGTCATCGCCGCCCTCTTCTTCTTTCTCGGCTTCCTTCTCTTCTTCTTTCTCTTCCTCGGCGTCTTCAGTCTCTTTATCTAGGTAATATTTAACTAGAATGTCCATTTCACCTTCGGCAAAAGCATCTTGACCATACTCTTGAAAGAAGTAATCTTTGAATTCTTTTTCTGTCTTAGATGCTGTAATAGCTCCTAGAATTTCAGCCGATTTAATCTCAGGACCAGAGTCTAAAACAACTGGCTCTACATAAATCTTAGATTCTTCGCCGGCTTTTAAAGCGTCTTCAGCAATGAATTCTTCGAATGTTTTAAAAATATTAATATCTGTTTTCATATTTTATATATCTCTTTTTCTAAATTATCTAGGATTAGATGCCCATTCCATCATCTTCTGGCTCTGGTTCATCTGCTGCAGCCTTTTCAGCTTTAGCTTTATATGCCTTGTTAGCTCTAATATCGTCATCCGTTAATTTAAGATACTTAGTTACTAGATATTCTTGGTCGAAATAGTATTCTTCTTCCATAGTCTCTTGGTTGGTTGTCATTAGAGAGTCTCTCATACTTGAGATAAAGTCTAATCTCAACTGCATAATTTCTTGTTCTTTTAATTCTGCAAATACATTCTCTTCATTATATCTTAATGCTACCTGGCTTTTAAATTGTGGATCGTCTTGAAACTCAGGGTATTTAAGACACATTTGAATATAAAGAGGTTTTACTAGAATCTCTTGGAATACTGATTTTAATCTATTTAAGAACTTAGCGAATTTGATCTCATCTCTTACCATACCGTCACCTGCTAATGCAAAGTCACCGCCATTCTCTTCATATAAGAATCTATTGTAAGGAATTTTTGATACTTGTCTTAGTTTATCATAGAAGTATTTAAGTGCTTCGGTATCAGAAAGATCTGGACCTTCACCACCAAGAGTTTCAATTTCTGGTGTTTCACCATCTTTAGAAGGTAACCAATACTCTTTACTAAACTGTAACATTGGTTTACCATCTGTTGTTAATGAACCTGATTCAAAATCAAAGTCAACAACTTCTTTATAGTTATTCATTAACTGAGCAAGCGATTGTTTTGCTCTTGTTTTAGATTTACCACCTACAGGAATAATAAACTTCATTCTAAATGAAGCGTTGGTCACTGCCCAGATTACTCTGGTGTGTTCCATAATTCTAAGTAGGTTAAAAGATCTTACTAATCTCTCAACGTAACTAACTCTTGAAGCAGTTGAAAGGGAAGAATATGAAAGGTAAATGATTTGAGAATCATATAACACTCTTTCTTTTACTGGATCGTCTTTATATTGAATCCATACTTTCTTACCATCATCTTTATTAAAACCTGGCATTAAGGTTACTGGATCTAATTCTTTAAAACCAATAATCTCTTTTTGATCTGGGGAATAAATTATCTCAAACGATAAAAATCCATCTACTAAGAACTTTCTAAAGAAGTACCATGCTGATTGCTCACCATTGAAACCAAAGTAGTGATAGATTTGTCTAAAGTATTTGTTAAGGTCTTTGTTAACCTCATCGGAAACATCAAGACCCATAATAGCTGGTTGAGCAAAGAAGTTCTTTTCGTCATATACAATTGATTCATCACAAAGTATATCTAGAATATCTTCAACTTCATCGTTCATTGAGAATCTTCTCAATTCATCTCTCTTAGCTGGATAATCAACATCGAAGAACGGTACGTTCTTCTTCATATTAATATCTGCCATAGATAGTGCAGCGAATGCACCGTAAATATCATCGTTATCAAGGCCGAACGGGTTCATCTCTCTGTAGCCAAACTGGTCTTCCATTGGACCAATCGCTTGAGATTGTCTTAATACCATGTCATCATAACGCATACCAAAAGAACTTAGCGTCTTCAGAGCATTGGAGAGGCTAAATGGTCTTGTGTTAGAACTAAATGGTCCGTTTCTTTTTTCAGTAAATCCTGCCATAATATATTATTATTTCTGTTTTATATATCTCATTTATTTAAGTGGTTTCTGAACATTGCCCTGATAGCACCAACTCCCATGCCTTCTAACTGTAGAAAATCAGCAAGTGCGATTCTGGCCCAGTGTTCATATCCTACTACTGCTTGTTTGGTTTTACGACTAGGGATATATTGTCTAATCGCGAAATCAAATCCAAATTTACCTAAAAATCCTTTTGCACCATCATAAGTTAATGACAGTGGAGCCTGGTTTTTAGCCGGCTTTCCCTCTTGACTTTTTAAGTAACCTTGGAATCTTTCGTAAACTACATCTAGTAGTTCTTCTTTAATATTAGGTGGTAATAAGTTTAGATTAATACCACAGTCGTTATTACCTGCTGGGTCCAATGCTAATACACATGGATTTTTATCCCACTCTGTGGCGTATTTAGGATCGTCATATCTAAACACATAGACTTGTCCTGGTCTGAATCTTCTTGCTGTACTCTGTACTGCACCTTCTCTAATAGATTTCTTAGAGTCTTCAAACCAAGCTTCAGCGGCAGATTTAGCTTTACCTTTACCGCCAGCATCTTTAGATAATTCTCTTATGTCTTTTTTAACTTGTCCCATTATTTAAGTGTCTTTTCCGTTAACACGATAAATCTCATGTTACGACTTTCACACCATGCTTGCGCATACTTATATTTGTCTGTGTTCTTAACATATTGTTCTGCTAAAAACTTATACGATTCTAAAGCCTTCTTTGATTTCTTAAGAGGTGGTCTAGGTTTTTTAATCTGAGCCTCTGGTTTTATCTCAACCATAAACTCTTCTTCAATACCCTCTTCGTTCTTAGTCTTCATATAGAAGTCTGGATAGTACTTACGTTTCTTATTATCAATTCTAGAAATATAAGCAATTTCCACAGGTTCGCTTGACCACTTTAATACGTTATCTTTAGTATCGCACATAATACAAAACTTTCTTTCCCATGAAGAACGATAAATGATCGGCGTTGGACCGATGTATTTGTCTGGATTTTGTGGCTCGTAATAGCCTTGTACAAAACCGGAATTCCCTCTGGGTTTTAAGTTCTTTATTGACATTTATATATTAAACATTCCGCCTTCTGAACTACCATTATTAGTATTAATCTTATCCATCGACATTGTGTTCTTATATTTTTGTGGGTGGATTTTATTCCAACCTTTCGCATACCCTCTTTTTGCTATCTCTGTGAAATAAGCAAACGCGTTAGTATACTTAGGATTAAAATTACGCCAGTATTTTAAGAGGTCTAGTATTGCAAACTGTAGACAATCATTTCTATCATCATTATTTACATAAACTAATTTTCTTATTGCCCTCTCTGCTAATAGGATTAACATCTTCTCAGCGTCCTTTGTTAATTTATCATCCTCTAAAGACTGCACAATCTGATTGTAAAGATCTTTATTATTTAGATAATTCTTTTTTCTCGGCACGTTTGTTTAATTTAATTTACCTTTATATGAAAAAAAGCCCGATTGTTTCGAAACGGGCTTTTAGTGGGATTTGTGGGGTCGTTTGTTAAACCGCCTCTTCTGAATCTAAAGCGATTTTGAATTTCTCAATTCTAGCAGGCTCATCATTAATGAACACTGTAAGTATATCATTCTTACCTGCGTTAGTATATTCAAGAGCATCTACTCTCATTGCTTGATCTTTTGAATAACCATCAGATTCTACTTTCATTTTAGCAGCAACATAACCATCTTCGATATTTAGAAGATCTTCATTTTGTGCACCAGCTAATTCTTCAGAAATTCTCTTGATTTCTGATTTTAATAAATTATCTGCAGCTTTAATATCTGGTAAGTTTCTATCAGCTTCAGCTAGTCTTCCAACTTGGTCATTCAAGAATGATAACATCTCATTGTAAAGATTAATCTTTTCATTCTTAGCTTTTCTTCTTTCTACTAGAGATTCTAAAACATCAGTATATAATTCAGTAACATCAGCTCCAGTTTGTTCTGCTACATATTCTACAGCAGCATCTGCTAATAATTTTTTGAATTCTACAATTTTAGTATCGTTATTTCTTCTATAAACAAAAGCGTTATTTTCAGCTTTCATAGAGATTACAGTAATTTGATCTTTAGTAGACTCTTCTACGAAATCTAAAACTTTGTAAGTATCGTGGTTTTCTGCAGCAGTCTGGAAAGCTTCAATTAAAGATTTATCTTCATATTTGATATAACCAGTATTAAAGAATCTTTCAGAAAGTTTTTCTTCAGAACCTAAAGTGATTTCCATCTTACCTGCAAAGAATGAATTAGATTCTTTTACGTAAGAAAATTGTACTGCTATTGAAGACTTCTTAGTCTCGTTTAATTCTGTTTGAGTAGCTTCTAACTCTTTAGTTGCAGTCTCTAGAGCTTCTCCTTTTTTATTAGCTAATCTAAGTTCTTTGATTGACTCGTTTAAGAAATTAACTTTCTCATTTAAGTCGTTCATTTTATCGAAGTTTGCTAAAGCACCTTCTTCGATTTTAGATACGGCTTTTTTGTTGTTGTAATCATAGTAGAATGAAATACCATTCTCATTGATTGTAAATAAATTATTAGCAGCAACTAATGTATTAAATACATCATTTGTTTCTGATACCGGCTCTATGTGAGATCCAGTAACTTTAAAGTTTGCACCATTAACATGAAAAATGTGACCTTGGCCACTTTCAATAACTGGTGAAATAACTTTATTGTTTTCTTGATTTGCCATTTTTCTTATTTTATTTTATATAATGTATATATCAGTTAAATTATTCGTCTATTTTACCTCCAAACGGATAGTTCCTTCCGGTGACAGTATAATTGTCTCCAAGTATTGGTTTAGCGTCTTCTGTAAGATTAACATCATTACCCGGTCCGTTCTTGATTGTAAACATTCTATTAGACTGTTTTCTTCTTCTAGAAACTCTTTTAATTTGAGATTCTGTTGTTTGTTTATTACCAAATGTGGCTATTAATGCAGCATCTGAACAAGAGAATCCACTTCCGGTTTTAACCCATGCTTCACCGTTAGACTCCCATTTAGTACCATTGTTACAATCATAATAAACATTAGGAGTCATATTAGGATCTAAGAATCCGTTTGGATTATCATAGTCTCCTGTTATTGCATTAGCATACATGGTTCTAGTATATTTTCTATAAGTATCTTCTTCAAAATCAAAAGAAGGTACAAACGAGTTAACTTCTAGACTAAAAGTAATTTTATGATTTGATTTATCATCAAAGCTATATTCCACAGGTCTTTCCTGTGAATAATCATCTGGCATCATATACTCAGATGAGATTCTGTAAGTTCCCTCTTCTAAATGTCCTGCATCTACATTATAGAAATTAGCCTTGTACATTTTCTTTACAATAGCTTCTGTAACTTTAAATAAGTCTAATTGACTTGATACTAAAATTTCTACATCAACTCCGATAACACATGGAATCATTTCGAATTCGGCAACAAAACCTTCCATTAGGCCATTCTCATTCATCATTGAATATTGACCCATATTTCTTTTATTAACTAATTTCGCAGGGTCTACTGCAAATGAAGTTAGATTTACAATACCTCTTGGTACTTTATCATAATTACCATCGGCATACTGACCATCAGGGTCACAGCCAGGCCCATTAACATTTGAAAATAGGAATGAATCTTTTAAAAAGTTCTCATCTCCTGAGACTGCATAAAAGAAAGGGACATCAACAACCACTCTCTCGTCGTTGCTAATTTGTCTCCAAAAACTCAGTTTACTATTGAGGTCTGCTAATAGACCAACCACTACGTGTCTAATAACTGAATCGTCTTTGTTAAATTTAAGGTTGTATGTTGCCATAGAGTATATATCACTCTATTAATCTATAGTCTCAGTAGTAAATTTAGAGAAACCATTTTCTCGGTAGATTTGAATCTTTTTATCAAATATCTCATGTGGTAGTACCGAGTGATTAATTACGAATGTATTTATTTTATGTTCTTTAATTACTTGATTTAAAATCTTCAGAATATTGTAGACTCCATCATGGTCTACAGAAGATAATAACTCATCTAAGAAAAGAAGGTTTAGTTGTGGAAATCTTAGTTTTAAGATTTTAATAATAGCGACAATAACGATAAAGTCTGCTTTCTTACGTTCTCCAGTTGAAAGTGTCAATGGATTAATATCTTCACCTAAGTGATTAATAATACAATTAAACTTTTCATCAAATCTAATATGGAATTGTAAGTGCATGGTTTGAGCCATGGCTGCAATGTTAGTATTAAGTCCTGGTAGAATAGTTTTAACTGCTAAGTTCTTTACGCCATCTTCACCTAATACTTGTTCTACAATTTCCATAAAATTATAGTCACCATTTAGATTATCTCTCTTTGCAGATTTCTTAGCTTCAGTTTCTTCAAACTCTGTAATAAGACCTCTTAGGTGATCGAAGTCTGCACCCTCTGGAGTATCTTTTAATTTTAGCAACTCATCTTTAAGTTGCTTCATTGTAAACTTATTCTCTCTAATCTGACCTTCTATCGCCTGTTTTGATGTCGATGCGTCATTAGCCTTAGTTTGAAGACTATCCATTTCAAGCTTAATCGACTTAATAGTCTCTGTATCTTCTTTAATCTTTTCACTGAATTGATCTTTTTGTTTTACGTGCCAGTCAGAAGTTAACTTAGTTTCACATGTTGGACAGTGTCCACTCTCATATAACTTTAACTTCTTATTTAGATAATCAATTTCTCTTTTAATATCTCCAGCTTCTGTTCTCTTTTCATTGTATTCTTTATTGAACTTATTCATCGAAGATTCTTCTTTCTTACGATTAGAGTCCATGTCTAATACAGTCTCATGTAGAGCAACTAACTGGTCTTTTAATTCTTGGATCTTAGATTTATTTGCAGTTTTAGATTCTGCAAGTAGAGTATTTAATTTACCTCTAACCGATGTAATAGAATCCATAATCTGATTTAACTCAGCATCAAAAGAATCTATATCAAATTTAATATCTCTTCTCTCATCTTTGATTTGTCTCTGCATATCATTAAGAATAGAGAAACCAAACATTCTATCAATAATCTGTTTCTTGTCTTGGTTAGACATAGTTAAGAATGATTTGAAATCATTTACTGATAGAATAATTATATTTTTAAATACGTGATATGGAATACCAAAGACTTCGTCTTCTAAATACTCTTGTACAGATTTCTTACCTGCTTTATCAAATTCAACACCATTAATTAACACTGTAAATCTGCTTGGTGCAATACCTCTTTCTATTTCGATAAACATTGTACCACATTGTAGTCCAATCTTTACTAGTAATTCTTTATTGATTCTATTTGGAAGATCTGCTAATTTAACACCTTCTACTTTTCCGTAGAGTGCATAGATAATTGCATTTGCAATTGTAGTCTTTCCATCACCATTCTTACCCAGCGTCAAAAATAACTCAGAACCATCTTTTACGAAATCTATTCTCTGCTTTTGATTTCCGTATGATGCAAAGTTCTTAAATTCAATATAGTCTATCCTCATTATTTGTCGGTGTCATAATTGTATGCACATTGCGTATACAATTGTTTTAGCTTACTCTTTAGTTTTAGAGACAACTCCTCATCATGTTTCATTCCATCAACATACATATTACATAAATTTAATATATTGTAATTCTTGTACATTTCTTCTATCTCATTAATATCATAAAAATCTTTATCGATATATGAATCTTCTTCGTAAATATTCGGTTCTAATTTTCTTGAAATATGTTGTATCTCATTAACCAACTGGCTCAATGCATTGGTTGTGGCGATTTGTGAAGGTACGAATAGATCTACAAAGTTATTTTCTATTTGTTCCTTAAACTTGCCGAGAGGCATATCATATAGCGCTTTAATATTGTATCTTAGAAATTTAGGGGAAATATGATTCTCAAAGAATGTTTCTTGCATATCTTCTAAATCTACTAAGTCAAAACCTTTTGGATTATCTCTATCTGATCTAGTAAGTTGATATGGTACACCAACCATTAGAAGTTTATTCTTTTCTTGTCTAAAGTGAATGTGACCAGAATAAACTCTTGTGTATTTGTCATAGATATTAGTCTCAGTTCCATGCTCATTCTTTACTTTTGAATTTAAGTAAATACCTCTAACTTCTGAGTGACAAAATACAATTTCTGCCTGTGGAAAATCTGCTAAAGTTTCTGCTTCATGTTCTGCATCTCTTCTCCATGGCATTAGTAATATATTTCTACCATTCCAATTTAATAATTCAGGTTCTTTGTAAACTTGTACATTTGGAATCCATTTTAAACTATCAATCGATGAAATATCATTTGACTTCTTAGCCCAAATATCATGGTTACCACAGATTACATAACATGGTAGAATTTGACCTAATCTTTCAAAGAGGTCAACTGCGTAATTAAGAACTTTAATATTAATAGATTGTCTATTATCAAATGTATCACCTACTTGAACTAATACATCACCTGGCTGTACATTTTTTATTAAATTAGGAATGAATAATCTCTCAAAGAAATCTTTCTGTATCTCTAACCACTCTACTGAATTTGCTCTTACACCAAAGTGTAAGTCTCCAAGAACCCATACTCTCTTGGCTCCTTGTTTAATTACCTTAGGTTCAATCATTTAAAATAACTTTTTAATGTTCTTCTTTTCTAAAATACCGGTTCTTAAATCTAATTCTTGAATTAAATCTTCTTTATATACATTTGAAAGTGAACTATAGAATTTCACTGGTTTAATATCGAAGTAAACACACATTTCACTAAAAATATCGATGCGGCTAAATTTAGCTGCCATTTCATCTATGATATATCCATAAACTTCATTAATATCATTCTTTCTAAGTTTATTACATTTACCTAGTTCATCTACTTCATTAAATACCTTAAATCTAGATAGTCCAATTAACTTATGGATTTCTCTAGCAATCATATCGAAATGTATTCTCTCTTCTTCGTCTTGGTTATCTTTGATACTAGGATCTAGTTCAAAAGATATATTACCCAGCTCGAATTCTGGAGTATCGAAATTGTTATTAAAAATTTTGTCATTTTTTGCCATAGTGGGTTTTATTGTTTTTATATTGAATGGATATTTGAGTTGGACATTTCATGTGTCTCATTAAGTCTCATATAATTCCAATCTATATTTAGTTTACACTTTGTTCCCTTACCTTCACCATCTCTAATCTTAAGTACCTTTAACCAGTACTCTTGATTAGCTCTCATTAAATCATCTTGAATAATACCAAGCATTACATCTGCTGTATGGGAAAGTCCTGCAGATTCTGCGATGTCAGTCATAGTTATGTCCGATGCATTGTAGCCTGATCTTGTTATTTGGGTTGCTGTTACAATCAACCAGTCATTACGGATTCCCATCGCACGAAGGTCCTCTGCAATTTGCTTGATCTTCATATATGTATTCTCCGTATTTTGGTTACGATAATTGGCTAAGATATTAATATAGTCAATTACGACTGCACCCACTTTAATTTGTAGTTCCTCTTCAATTTGATTTACATAAGCTTCAATATCTAGTACTGTAGCCTGTGATGTAGGAAACTGTTTTACATATAGGTTACCGGGAGGAGTAAATCCATCACCGACAGTTTCTAACCTACGTTTAATATGTTCTTTATTCTTAGCTTTCTCTGCATAATTATTAATGTTAACTGAAAGTAGATTAGCACCAATTCTTTTTACGAATTTATGTGCTGCCATCTCTGCAGTAATAACTACAGTATTAGTTCCCATCTTCACAAAATTAGCTGCATCGTTAGCTAGATAAATTGATTTACCAATGTTCTGTTCTCCTGCATAGACTACTAAGTTACCACCTTTATCATACCCACCGCCTAACATATCGTCTAAGAAGTTGTAACCTGAACTTACTTTCTCTGTTTCTTTCTGGTCGTGAGCTTCCCAATCAAAGAAGTCTAGACCTAAATCAGAGTTAAATGTCAGATTATTTCTGTCATTGATAATACCTTTTACTTTTGTTACAATTGCTTCTACATTCTCTGGAGTTACTTGTGTAGTTTTAATAAACTCAATTGTATCTGTAAATGAAGTGTTGAATGTTCTCCATTTAATCCAAGATTCTGCAGTAGAAGTTAACCATTCCTCATCGTATTGGTGTAAATCAACATCAAAAATAATATTGAGTATATTTTCAGATACTCTTTCTTTTGACTTAGGATGGTTTTGAACAAGAAGTGCTAACTGTTCTTTAGTAGGAGTCTCATTAAATTTAGTATAGAACTTATTAGCTAAAAAGCTTAGAGCATCAATTTCTTCTGACGTGTAAAAGCCCGATTTAATTGCCTGTAAATACTTAACTTTCTCTAATGAGAGTCTAAAGAATATCTTTTCAAAATCTTGTCCGAATTGCATATTGTTTTTATTATTCTATGATTAAAATACCTTTTTGTTTAGAATAAGGTTCTTTTTCCCATAGGTTGATTGCTATTGCATTTCTAATACCTCGTGTAACTGTATTAACCATGTGTAGGTCATGTCCAGCTTTAAAGATAACAAATCTATTAGGTTTTGCTTTCACCACCTCAGGTGTTGAATCTCGGCCATCTGTGTATACAGAAAGTTCACCTCCGTCAAAATCCTGTCCTGCAGGATAATATACACTACCAATAATTGGGCTAACTACCTCTCCAGTTTCTTTCCACCATGCTTCATCTTTATCAAAGTGTATTGGCAGCTCATCATTCCATCTAGTATCTACATCTTTAGCTGTTTGAATACCTGTCCAATACTCAAATCCATTAATACTGTAAGATTTAGAAATTGGGCAATTCTCTCCCCATACATATTCAATAATCTTTTTAGTAGTATTATTTGCAGGGTTATTCCACCAGCCGTTCCAGTACTTATATTTTCCTGGTTCTTTAAAAATGTCGTTGTAATTATCTTGTATCTCTTTTAAGAGATTTTCGTCTTGTATAAAATTGTCAAATACTGCTATCATTGGAATGGGTTTATTATTATTTTAAAAGCCTCTTTACCAGGCTCTTCACTTGTTTGTTCGCATAAACCCATAGTAACTAGTTCCTTTGCAGACTCTAAGATCTTTGCGTGATCTGAATCTGGGAATCTATAAGTTTTTAATGCATGGTAGGTAAAGCTACCTTTGTATCTGTTTGGATTTCTATTACAGAGTTTTACTTCAGCTTGTAAAACATCTAGAGCGGTTGGATAATCTGGTAAATCTTTTTCTATCCCTAGGATATACTTGATTGGCAGTTTATCTTTATTCAACTTCACCTAGCTCTATTAATTCGTCAATATCAAGTTCTCTATGTTCTGTACTGTAGTTGAAGAGTGGCTGAATTTTCTTTTCAATTTTCTGTAAGATTTCTTGAGTAAAGACTTTTTCTGAGAAGAACTCTGAGTTAGGTACAGTCTCATCAAGGTGTTTACAAATCCAACCTCTTGCCGTAGCCTTAGGTGTTTTAACTCCCTTTTCAATAGTACCTTTTGCAATACCGATTTCTTCCCAATCAATATATTGTTCTAGTCCAACAAATCTATTCATACCTTCTGTAAAGTGTAAATGAAATTTAATTGGATGTGGTTTTGCAAATCTGTTTTTATTTGGTTTAGCTGTTACAATAATACCAGTCTTTTCACCACCTTCTTTTAACTGAGCTTTACCTAAGAATAAAACTATTGAAGCTGCATATTCTGGTCCAGTACCACCACCTGCTACAGTCTGGGAAATAAATGACTGTGTTTGATATGTATGGTTAGTAAACAGGAATGGGATCTTAAGATCCGCAAGTGGTGTCATAATAATTCTAAAGATAGATTTAAGAACTTTCGATCTAGTCATATCTGATTTCTCAGAACCAGACTTAGCGTCTTCAATCTCTTTCATTGTTGCTAAGTTACCAGCAGAATCTAAGATAATCATAATCTTAGGTACTTCACCGCCAGCTCTTTTTACCTCTTGCATCTTTGAAGTAATTGTAGTTACAGAAGTTCTAAACTCTTGTACAGTATTACATGGTTGGTAATTGACTTTAGTAGTATCAATACCAAACTTCTTCATTAGTTCTCTATCAACTGCTGCTTCTGAATCATAAAATACAACACTATATCCCATGTCAATTGCTCTTGCAATAGAGTTTAAGATTAAATATGTTTTACCAGTTCCTGAAGGACCTGCAATTGAACAAGATCTATTGTTAGGCCAACCTCTAAAAAGTGAGCCACTGACACATGCGTTTAAGTGATAGTTACCTGTGTCAATCCATTCTGTAACCTCACTAAAATTAGAGTGTTCCATAACGGAACCTAGCGGATTAATGTCCGCTAATTCTTTATTAATGTCATCAAAACTAAATGTTTTCTTTTTTGCCATTTTATTACTTTTATTTCGTTAAATGTTATATGGTAGAGTCCGATATAGTTTCCTACACTTTATCTAACACATTATCGTCTCCAAACTCTTCTTTCTCTTTAGCTCTAAGTTCATTAAGCTCTTTTGTAAGCTCCTTAGCTCTATCAGAAAGATTCTCTATGCCTAGTTGAATATCTGCTAAACCATGTAAGATTCTTTGATATTCTCTAACATAAATCTGTTGTTTTGTGGGAAGGTCGTCTATGTTAATTGAATTTTCCATTAGTCGTATCCTAGAATTACATCATCTCTAGTATCTTCGTCATCGAAAATACCTAATTGATTTGGGTCTTTTTGTTCTGCTTTCTTAGCTTCCCAATATGCTCTTCTGACTGCTTCGCCCAGTGACATATCGTTAGGAAACTTTTCTACTAGTTTTTGAATTTGTTCTATTGTCATAATTTTAAAATAATGCCGAAGCGTAAATTAGGTTAGTATCTAATGTTTGAAGGCCGATTGCTTTCAATACTCTATTGAGTGGGTCAATCATACACTTTTCAAATTGTGTATCGTAGTCTACTTTAGGTGCAATCTCATAAGGATGTTCACCTGGTAAATAAGCAAATACTTCAGAGATTGGTGTCTTACAGTTGTAAATCTTAAGCTTCTCGCCGTTACCAATCAATTTATATTTGTTCTTATATTTAGAATTGTTATTTAAGTTAAAGTTATAGTAACCTGCTGCCTTTACATTAGCAGGACATTTTAGTCCTACTTGAAATTCAATCTGGTCGTCAACAATATACTTTTCAATGTTATTAGTTCTTCTATTAAATGAAATATCATCTATGTTTGCTAATGCAAATTCTTTTTTAATATTCTTCATAAAGGAAACTAATTGCTGTAACTCTTCAGCGCCAGGTGTTTTCTGTGACCTAAATAAAATTCTAAGCGCTTCTACTAATTTCTCTCTTGCAAACTTTGGTGTGGAAGATTGAATAGTATCGAAGCCGATTGTTTTTACTTTCTTAAGTGATGGGTGTCTATCAGTAGTTTCTAATTTATCATCCCATGCTATATTTTGAATATACTTTTTCTTTGACATCCAAATACCATTATATGCTAATGATTCTAGTTCAAAGAATAAGAAGTTATCAGTATTAGATACTTCAGCATATTTTTGCATACATTTAGTAATATAGTCTTGAAGTCTAAATGCATAGAACGCTAGGATAAATTCATCAATAGGTAAAGCCTTGTCTTCATCTGGCCAGATAATAGATTCATATAGATCTTGGAACTGTACGTAACAAGAATCTGTATCAATATAAATTACTGCTGGTTTTTCAATCTTACCCTTTACCGTAATACCGAACTGCTCATGTGCTTTAGTATCTTTATGCCAAAACTCATTAACATATTTGTTAAGGATAGTTTCTGAATAAAGAATAGCGTCTTTACCTTGTTTTGTAATAGACTCTGCAATGTCAATATTAAAGAAGTGGAACCATTTATTACCGAATGCACCGTAGATAGAGTTAAGTGTAAGTTTTACTGCTTGTTCATAAGCCGTATACTTAGCAGAGAGCTGCTTGTAATGTTTTACAAGCACCTCTGCCTCTTCTTTACTTAGTTGATCGGTTGGTTTATTCTCTAATGCGGTAACATCCATATATTACGCAGTTTGACAAGTTGATACAGTAAGCAATGTACTAGATTCTGTAGATTCGAATACGATTTTAGAATCTGAGATATGTACTGTTTGCTCTTCTTTATCTAATAAGTTTAAGTATTTTTTGTAAACTGTTACTGCACCAGATCCATTTGATTCTGGATTAATTACAGCGTTAAATGATTTACCTGTTACAGCAACTCCTGTACCATTAGCTTTTACACTGAATGTTTCATCTTTATCTAAGCCAAATAAGTTTTTAACTTTATTGATAGTGTGAGTGTCCATTGTAAAACTAAAGTTAGTATCATCAGTTGCGAAAATAGCTGCTTGTTGTTCTGGAGTTAAATCTTTAAATCCTAATGAAGGCTCTGAACAAGATAAAGTAATTTCTAACTCATCGTTAAAGATTCTAAGTGTAGATGCAACGAACTCATTTTCGTTTTCTAAAAACTCAATTTCACCTTTGATAGCATCATGCTCAAAGTGTTTAATTGCATCAATTACTTTAGCTCCTTCAAAGAAAGCTACTTTCATTTCTTTATCAGTATCTGGAAATTCACTGATTTGGAAGATTTTATCACAGTTTACAGTATGTGATTTTACTGCGTCTCTCTGCGGTAGATAAACTGCAGAATGTATTTGTCCATCTTTGATTTTCATGTAGACAAATGAGTCAATAAGCTTTACACGGTTAATAAAACCTGTAAGCTCGTGTTGGTCAATTCGATCAATTTGTAATTTCATCTAAGTATATTTTTTGTTTGATAATTATATAGTAAAGTACTAGTTAGTTTCAATAAAAAACCCAAGGTCCTAGAAACCCTGGGTATTTCAAAACCAAATCCGATTAGCTTAGAACTTTAAGCCAAATCCGATTTGAAGGTTAGTTGTTTCAGCTCCTAAATCGTAAACGATCTTTGGGTCTACAAACATAGCCCCTTTATGGAACTCGAACATTTTACCTACACCTACTTGAGCTTGATCGAAATCAAAGTCATTAAGTGCAACATAGCCAAAAAAGCCTTTGTGGAAATATCTTCCCTCAAGACCTAATACCATGTCTGCTGTTGAGTCAGCTTGTGTCAAATTCATTCCAATCATATAGTTGTCAGAAAAAGCATAGCCAATTGTTGGTTGGATTGATAACTCAGTCCAAGCCGTGTTAGTAATATCGCCAGTACCTACGTACCAGTCACCTTTCGCGTTTTGCGCGTTCGCACCGAAGACAGTAAATACTGCAAGTGCCATAGTTAAAATAAAATTTTTCATTTTGTAATTAATTTGGTTTATTGATTATTTGAAATACTAGTCTACTCTAGGAATTCGCGAGCTAGTATTAGCCGCCGAGTCGGAATCGGAGGTTTGCTTTAATATTTTTGTTAACGAATAGTCGTTCATTTCTTTCTTAATGTGGGGTATTATAGTAACAACTTTTAGTTTGTTCCAAAAAAATTGTACTTATTTTCAAAATAATTGCCTTTTTTCTTTCTAGTGTCATATTTTTTGATTATATTAGTACTATAATAAATGTGTAATATATAAATGATATGATACAGTCGTACACTCAATACAATCTATTATTAGAAGCTCAACAGAGATTGAAGCTTTCATTACCTCGTGATGTCAAAGATTTACATAAACTCTTTAAGAAGAATAAGAGAGAACTTTATGTAGTTGGTGGTGCGGTTAGAGATGCAATGTTAGGTCTCAAACCAAAAGACTTTGATTTAGCTACTGATGCTAAACCAGATGAAGTTGTAAAAATACTTAAATCTGGTGGTATTGATACTATCGGTGAAGTAGGAACTCAATTCGGAGTTGTAATTGCTAAAACTCCTTCTTTTAAAGAGGGTATGGAGATTGCAACTTTTAGAGAAGATATTGGTAAAGGCAGAAGACCAGATGCTGTTAACTTTTCTACAATTGATAAAGATGTTCTAAGACGAGACCTTACTATTAACGCTCTATTCTATGATATTGAAAAGCAGGAAGTAGTCGATCTAGTCGGTGGTATTGCGGATATTCAATCTAATTCTATTAGAACTGTTGGTAGAGCTCAAGAGAGATTTGAGGAAGATCCATTGAGAAAACTAAGAGCCTTAAGATTTGCTGGTAGAACTGGTGGTAAGATAGAAAAGAATACTGCAGAAGCTATTATTTCTGATAACTCTTTAGAGGGAATTAGTGCAGAGAGAATTAGAGATGAATTTAAGAAATCTATAGAAACTGCAAAGTCTCCAAAGAAATACTTACAGATGGTAGAAGACTTTAAGCTATGGCCTGTAATGTTTCCTACTGTTTACGTTAATAAAGACTTTATCAATTCAAAGGATTGGTTAGTACAATTAGCTAATCTGTTCTTAGTAAATGAAAATGACCAGATTAAATCTCAAATGAATAAGTTAACATTTTCAGATAAAGAGATTAAAGCTATTATTTTCTTGAAGTCTCTTCTAACTCTAAAACCAGAAGGTGTATTTGAATTGAGTAAGAAGCGAGATAGTGTAGACTTAGATAAAAAGACTAT
>Ga0315315_10000353_pt1 | contig 37502 bp, 25 predicted proteins | sample M140m3416metaG_FD_203699 | JGI IMG/M metagenome (GOLD analysis project Ga0315315, IMG submission 203699) | Ammonia-oxidizing marine archaeal communities from Monterey Bay, California, United States - M1 40m 3416 | ecosystem: Environmental > Aquatic > Marine > Intertidal zone | place: USA...
ATTTAGCTGTTCAAAAGAGAGTTAAGAAGTTAAAGGCTCCTGTTTTGTGCTTGGTTGGACCTCCCGGCGTAGGCAAGACCTCATTAGGACAATCTATAGCAAGATCAACAAATAGAAAATTTGTAAGGATGTCTTTAGGCGGGGTTAGAGATGAGTCTGAAATAAGAGGGCATAGAAGGACTTATATTGGTTCTATGCCAGGAAAGATAATACAAAAAATTTCTAAAGTTGGCGTCAAGAATCCATTATTTCTGCTTGATGAAATAGATAAAATGGGTATGGATCACAGAGGAGATCCTGCTTCAGCTTTACTCGAAGTTCTTGATCCTGAGCAAAATAATACTTTCAGTGATCATTATCTTGAAGTTGACTATGATCTGTCTGAGGTTATGTTTGTTTGTACAGCAAATAGTCTAAATATACCAACACCTCTTTTGGATAGAATGGAAATTATTAGAATTCCAGGTTACATAGAAGATGAAAAATCTAAAATTGCAGAGAAATATTTGTTACCTAAGCAAATGGAAAGAAATGGTTTAACTAAAGATGAAATATCTCTTGACGATCAGATTTTTTTATCACTAATCCGATATTACACAAGAGAAGCTGGAGTAAGAGGTCTTGAGAGGCAAATTGCAAAAATACTACGAAAAGTTGTTAAAGAAAGATTGATGGCCTCAAAAAATGAGAAAAAGTCTACTGTTATCAATAATAAAAACTTAGAGAAATATTCTGGTGTTAGAAAGTTTAAATTTGGTGTTGCTGATAAATCTAACGTCATTGGTCAAGTTACTGGCCTTGCCTGGACTGAGGTTGGCGGCGAGCTTTTAACTATAGAAACATCAAATGTTCCTGGAAAAGGAAGAGTTATTAAAACAGGATCTCTTGGTGATGTCATGCAAGAATCCATTCAGGCTGCTTTAACTGTTGTAAGGTCTAGATCTGACATTTTGGGCATCAACAAAGACTTTTATGAAAAATATGATATTCATATTCATGTTCCAGAAGGTGCAACGCCAAAAGATGGTCCGTCTGCAGGTGTTGGAATGTGTACAGCATTAATTTCTGCATTTACAAATATTCCAGTTAGGTCTGATACAGCTATGACAGGAGAGATTACTCTTAGAGGCCAAGTTCTTAAGATAGGTGGGCTTAAAGAGAAGTTACTAGCTGCTAAAAGAGGTGGTATAAAACGTGTAATTTTACCTAAAGAAAATGCTGCTGACTTAACTGAAATACCTGATCAAATTTTAGATTCATTAGAGATCATTACTGTAGATTGGATAGATGAAGTTATTTCAAATGCGTTAGAGTTTGAACCAATGCCACTTAAAAAATCAAAAATTACTACAAAAAAAACGCCGAATTTAAAAAAGAAGTCAAAATCAGATATTAACCAAACTCACTAAAAAGCCTTTATTTACTTGACTTTTAAGGCCAACTAGCTTTTCATAGGGTGTGTTTATTTAATTTTATAGAGGAGTTATTTATGAATAAATCAGATTTAGTTGATGCGGTCGCAAATGATAGTGATATGTCTAAAGCTTCAGCTGCAAGAGCAGTTGATTCAGTACTTGCAAATGTAGGGGATGCACTAGGAAAAGGCGATAGCGTTTCACTAGTTGGATTCGGTACTTTTTCAGTCAGACATAGAGCTGCACGTGAAGGTAGAAACCCACAAACAGGAGCTTCAATGCACATTGCTGCTTCAAAAGTACCAGGATTTAAAGCTGGTAAGGGTTTAAAAGATAAGGTTAAAAATAGCTAATCTTTAGAATTTTTAAAAGGGTGCAATAGCACCCTTTTTTTTATTATTTATTTAAAGGAATTATTATGTTGGAATCACTAAGGTCATTTTTATCTGGAAAAACTTTGCTCATCTTTGTTACTATCATGGCAATACCTTTTGTTTTTTTTGGATCAAGCTCTGTTGGAACTATTTTTACTACCTACGGCAAAGTAAATGGTTTAGAGGTATCACAAGCTGATTTAAATTCTGCAAACAACACTGTTAATCAAAGATTATTAGAAACCTATGGCGAAGATTTTTCTATGCCAGAAGATATTTTATTAGAAATGGTTAAAGAGGAAATTATTTCTCAAAAAACTCTTTTATCACAAACAAGAGATATGGGAATTCTTGTTTCAGAAAATGATGCTAAGCAACAAATCATGATAAGCCCAAATTTCCAAACAGATGGTCAATTCGATGAAATAGCTTTCGAAACTGCAATAAGAACTCAGGGTTATACCCCAAATGATTATATTTCAATAGTTACAGAAGGTATGGCAAAAAATTATTTAATTGATTCTATTGCTTCATCTTTTTTTACCCTTGATAACGAAATTTTAGATATTGCAAAACTAATTGAACAAGAAAGAGATATTACTTTCACAAAGATAGATTTTAATGTTTTAAAAAGCACTATTCAGGCTGATCTTACCGAGGCTAAAGCATACTATGAATCAAATTCTATTAACTTTTTTTCAAATGAAGAAAGGAGTATGAACTATATTACAATTAACAATGATGATTACAGGTCTCTTGTAGAAGTCCCCGATAACTATTTAGAAGAGGCTTACGAAGATTATCTTCAAAGAATAGAAATGAGATCTGAAAAAAGAGCTTCTCATATAATGGTTGATTTAATGAATTATCCATCAAAAGCTGAAGCACTTAAAATAATTACTTTAGCTGAAAAAGAACTTAACTCAGGTAAAGATTTTAATGAAGTTGTTCTTACTTACAGTGAAGATATTATTTCTAAAGAACTAGATGGCGATATTGGATATTCATCTGGAGATGTATTTCCTGATGAGTTTGAGAATGCATTAGCTAAAATGACCAAAGGGCAAGTTAGTGACATTATTTTTTCAGAAGCAACTAACTCTTTTCATATTTTAAAACTTACTGAGATTAATCAAGAGGTTGCTGATTCATTTGATAGCAAGAAAGATGCTCTTCTTGAAGAGCTTGTAAGTGCTGAATCACAAGCTTTAATGGATGAAGATAGAGATATTATTGATAACGCTATTTTAGATAATTTATCACTTGAAGAGCTTGCACAATCATTAAGTCTAGAAATAAAAACATCTGGTAATTTAACTTTAGAGAACTTTGATTTTGAAATAAAAAATTCTCAAATTGCTCAAACACTATTTTCTATTCCATCTGGATTTAATTCAGCTGAGGTTATCGAATTAGAAGAGGGTATGGTTGTAATGTCTTTAAATACAATTCAAGAATCAAAACTTATGCCTTTTGATTCAGTTGTTGAAAATGCAATTGATTCAGTCAGAGATCAGAAAGCCCTGGCTTTAAGTTTATCTGTTCAAGAATCTATGAAAACAGATACAGATTTTGATAAATCAGCTTCATATATATCTCAAGATAATTTTATAGGAGTTCAAAGGTTTTCATCTTTACTGCCGGCAGAAGTTTTACAAAAGGTATTTGTTTCTCAAACAAATGAACAATTTCAAGTAACAGCGTCTAATGGTGACTCTTACTTAATGACTGTAAATTCTGTTAATAGTCCTGACGAAGATTTTCTTGAATCATTGGTAGACGAATATAAAGAATTTAGTAAAAGCCAAGTCAGCAATAAGATGGCTACACTTATTTTTGATGAATTAAGAAATAGTGCTAAAGTAAATCTGCAAAACTTATAATCAATTAAAGGAAATCAGTCGATGAATAAATATCATTTAAGTACATTATTATTGCTAACATTTCTAACATCATGCGGTGAGAATATCTCACCTGTTGATTCGGGATTAGAACAACAGATCTTTCATTTTGGTAATGGAGCTGAGCCTCAAGGCCTTGATCCTCATATAGTCACTGGTGTTCCTGAGCATCACATATTAATTGCTTTATGTGAAGGTCTAACTTCCCCTAATCCAAAAGGAGGAGCTCCTTTTCCTGGAATGGCTGAGTCATGGACTTTAAGTGAAGATGGAACCATTTATACATTTAATATTAATAAGAATGCTAAATGGTCGAATGGGGATGAAGTTGTTGCTGATGATTTTGTTTGGTCATGGAAAAGAGTATTAACCCCTAGTCTTGGTTCTCAATATACAGATATGCTTTATTACGTTAAGAATGCAAAGCAATTTTATACTGGAGAGATTACAGATTTTTCTGAAGTAGGTGTAAAGGCTATAGATAAAAACACTCTTGAAGTTGTACTTGAAAACCCAACACCATTTTTCTTAGGACTTTTAAGTCATTACTCTACTTGGCCTGTTCACAAGGATACTGTTTTAAAACATGGTGATATTGATGACAGAAATGGTCAATGGACTAGACCAGGGAATTTTGTCTGCAATGGACCATTTCAACTAAAATCATGGGAATTAAATAATAAAATAGTAGTTGAAAAAAATCCTTTTTATTGGGATGCAGAGACTGTGAGGTTAAATGAGATGCATTTTTACCCAATTAGCAATTCAATGACTGAGGATAGAATGTTCAGAGCAGGTCAACTGCATTACACATCTACAGTTCCAGCTCAAAAATGCCCTGTCTATATAGCAGAAGGTAACTCGTCTTTAAAAATAGATCCATATATGGGAACTTACTTTTATAGAACAAATACTCTACATCCAGTTTTAAAAGATGTAAGAATTAGAAAGGCATTAGCTTTTTCAATTAATAAAGATCAGATTGTTAGAAAAGTAAGCCAATGTGGTCAAACGCCTGCTTACTCTTTCACTCCTCCTGGAGCATCAGGCTATGAACCTCAAACTGAGATTCCCTATGATATTAATCTAGCTAAGGAATTATTAGCTGAGGCTGGCTATCCAAACGGTGAAGGATTTCCAAAGTTAGAAATTCTTTTTAATACTAGTGAAGACCATAGAAAGATCGCCTTAGCTGTTCAACAAATGTGGCAGGCTAATTTAGGAATTACAGTTGAATTAGTTAATCAAGACTGGAAGGTTTATTTATCAAGAGAAAGAAGCGGAGATTTTCAAATTTCAAGAGCAGGATGGATTGGTGACTATGAGGATCCTAATACGTTCCTTGATACCTTAATGCCTGGAAGAGGCAATAATAAGACCGGATGGGCTAATTTAGAATATGAAAAATTAGTTAATCAAGCTAATGAGATACAAGATACAGAAGAAAGGTTTGCATTGCTTCGTGAGGCTGAAAAGATTTTAATTGATGAGATGCCAATTATTCCGATTTATACATATGTCAGACAGTATCAACTTTCAGATGATGTTAAGGGTTTATACCCAAATTATTTAGATAATCACCATCCTAAATATTTATATCTAGAAAGAGATTAGTTTTAATGCTTCTTATCTTTTTAAAACGTATTCTTGCAGCTATTCCTGTTTTAATTATTGTTGCCAGCTTAACTTTCTTTTTTGTTAGATTAGCTCCAGGTGGTCCTTTTGATAGTGATAGAGCAGTATCTGAAGAAGTTCTTATAAACTTACAAGAGGCTTATAATTTAAATGCACCTATTTCAGAACAATATTTTGATTATATGGGTGGTGTTTTAGTAGGTGATTTTGGTCCTTCATTTAGATATCCTGGCCGAGGTGTTTCTGAAATGATTTATACCGGTTTACCTGTCACCCTAGAATTAGCAGTCTATGCAATTTTAATTGCGGTTTTAGTCGGAGTATTTGCTGGTGTATTAGCCGCACTGAAAAGAAATACTTTTTTAGATTTTATTCCTATGGCAATAGCTATGATTGGGATATGCGTTCCAACTTTTTTAATGGGCCCATTATTGGTATTAATTTTTGGGATAAATTTAGAACTGCTACCTGTATCTGGTTGGGGTAATCTTCCTGGTGATAAAATTTTGCCATCTATAACATTAGGATTTGCTTATGCTGCATACATTGCAAGATTGAGTAGGGGTGGTATGTTGGAAGTCTTAAGTCAAGATTTTATCAGAACTGCTAGAGCAAAAGGCTTATCTGAAAGAGTAGTTGTTACTAAGCATGCTATGCAAGGTGGTTTAATTCCAGTTGTATCATTTCTTGGCCCAGCTGTTGCTGGCTTATTAGCCGGATCCTTTGTTGTTGAAACAATCTTTCAAATACCTGGTTTAGGAAGATTTTATGTTGAGGCTGCATTCAATAGAGACTATACAATGATTCTTGGAACCACAATTTTCTTTTCTGCCATGATTGTATTTTTTAATCTTTTATCTGATATGGCGGTGATGATTCTAAACCCTAGAGCAAGAGATTAATAATGCAGAATAATTCAAGTCTATGGAATGATGCTTATCGAAGACTAGTTCAAAATAAAGCAGCGATGATAGGAGGAATGATTTTAGTATTTCTTATTCTATGCGCTATATTAGCCCCTTGGATTGCACCTTATTCATACTCATATCAAGATCTAGATCTGGGTGCCTCTAAGCCCTCTTGGGATCATCTTCTGGGAACAGATGTAATGGGTCGAGATCTTCTTAGTAGAATTCTATACGGTGCTAGAATTTCACTAATGGTTGGCTTTGTTGCCACAGGCGTTGCTCTTATTATTGGTGTTTCATGGGGCATCATTGCTGGATACTTTGGCGGTAGAGTTGATTCTATTATGATGAGAATAGTCGATGTTCTTTATGGCCTTCCATTCATTATTTTCATTATTTTATTAATGGTTATTTTTGGAAGAAATTTATGGCTACTTTTTGGTGCAATTGGAGCTGTTGAATGGCTTACTATGGCACGAATTGTAAGAGGTCAAGTGATAGGATTAAAAAATCAAGAATTTGTATTAGCTGCTCAAGCAATGGGCGTTAGCAATATGTCTATGTTTAAAAAACATCTATTTCCAAATATATTAGGACCCATAGCGGTATATGCAACCTTAACGATCCCTCAAGTTATGTTGCTAGAAAGTTTCTTGAGTTTTCTGGGTCTTGGAATTCAACCACCTATGAGTAGTTGGGGAACCCTTATTAAAGACGGGGTTGAGTCAATGGAAGAATATTCATGGCTTTTAATATATCCAGGATTAACTTTTACAATAACTCTCTTCGCATTAAACTTTTTTGGTGATGGTTTAAGAGATGCGCTTGATCCTAAAACTTCCTCAGACTAGAAAGCACTTATTATAATTTTAATGATCTGCCCAGGCATTATTGGAGAATTATCTAGGTTATTTAATTCTTTTATATCTATAGCTTCTACTCCAAATAGATCAGCTATTCTGTACAAATTATCTCCTTGCTTAACAGAATAAAGAATAGTTCTTTTCTTTGAATCAATAGTTCTATAAATATTTTTATTACCTATATTTAACTGCTGACCTATTACTAAAATACTATTAGTTTCTATGTTGTTATTTCTAGCTATTTCTCTAACTGATAATTTATATCTAGAAGCAATTTTCCATAACGAATCGCCTTCTGAAACAACATGAACTTCAAATGGAATAAAATTATTGTCTTCAGACTGACTAAGGGGAATCAGAATAGTTTCGTTAATAGATAATAGGTCTTTTTCAAGAAAATTAATTTTTTTAATAATCTCAACTCGTGTGTCATATTTTCTTGCTAGCTCCCACAAACTATCACCTGGCTTAATTTTGTGAGTTATCCAATTAATTTTATTTTCTGCTAAAAATAAATCTTTATCATTATTAATTAAATTAGCCTTTTCTAAAGGTATATAAAAAATACTTTTTTCACCTGGAGCTGAAGCCCACTTAGTGTACCCAGCATTTAACTTGTAAACGAACTCAGGCTTGAGACCAACAAAATCACTAAAAGCTAAGATTTCAACTTGACCATTAATTTCGACTCTTTCAACGAGCTCCTTATAAGGAATATTGGGCAATTCAATATTATATTTTTCTGGATTCTTTATAATTTCATAGATTGCTACGAATTTTGGAATATAACTTTTAGCTTGAGAGGGGAGTCTAAGATTTTTAAATGAAGGATCTTTATTAAGTTTTATATTCCTCTTAATTCTAGATTCTACAAGAGTTGGCCCAGCATTATATGAGGCTAATGAATGAAAAAGATTGTTATTAAATCTTTTAAAAAGATAATCAAAATATTCCACTGCTGCATCAGTAGAAAGAAATGGATCATGTCTATCTTCTTGCCACCAACTTTTATCAAGATCATATAATCTACCTGTACTTGGCATAAATTGCCAAAGACCAACAGCTCCAGATGGAGATATTGAAAATGGATCATAGTTACTTTCAATAAATGGAACTAAAGCTAACTCAACTGGAAGCTCAGCATCATTTAGTTTTTCTATTACGTAAAACATATAAAAAGTAGAATTTTCTAAAAATCTATTAAAAAGTTTTCTATCTCTTAAATGATTATCGATATATCTCTGAGTAGTTTTATCGATGGTGTAGTTTTCAAGTTGAGAATTTTCTTGAAGATACTCCCATACGGTAATAAGCTCCTCTTCAACTTCAACTTCAACCTCAACCTCTTTTTCAGGAGTATCGAGTTGTACTGGAATAATTTCTTCAATAGGATCAATTACTTGTTTTTGAATAAAGAGCGTTTCTGTTTGCTGACAACTGCTTGCAAAAATAGCTATGAAAGCAACAATTATTATGTATTGTCTTTCCATTCCCTTAAAGCTTTAAATATTTCCATGTTATTCGGATCTTCTAAGTAATCATTTTTTTGCATTATACATTCTTGTATATCTTTTTGATCATGTCTTAAAAATGGATTAGTTTGCATCTCAAGTTCTAAAGTTGAGGGTATAGTAGGGATATCATTGTTTCGAGCTTCAATACAATCTGTATACCTTACTTGGAGATTATTATTTGATTTATCAACCTTAAGTGCAAATGAAAGGTTTGATAAAGTATATTCATGCCCACAGTAAACTTTTGTATTTAGAGGAAGTTCACTCAATTTACTCAATGATTCAAACATTTGTTCATAAGTTCCCTCAAAAATTCGTCCACAGCCACCTGCAAAAAGTGTGTCGCCGCAAAAGAGAAAAGGGTTATCATCATTTTCAGCAAAAAAAGCTATGTGATCCAGCGTATGCCCCGGTACCTCAATGATGGAGAAATCAATACCAAGAATATTTATTTTGTCACCATCTTTCAATTCTTTATTTATGCCATCAAAAATTGAGTTAGTAGGCCCATAAACATCTAAATTATTATTAGTTTCACTAAGCCTCTTAACTCCCCCGGTGTGATCAAAATGATGGTGCGTTATTAAAATATTAGACAAACTCATATTATTATCTTTTAAATAAGACTCAACTGGAGCAGCATCTCCAGGATCAACTACAAGTAACCCTTCATTAGTTGTCACTAACCAAATATAATTATCACTAAATGCTTTTATAGGCTCAATCTTAATCATATGAAGATTTTATATTCAAAAACATGAAAACGGTAAAAATATATACAGATGGTGCATGTAGGGGTAATCCAGGAATTGGAGGATGGGGCGCATTAATGATTTTTGAAGGCAAAGAAAAAGAACTATATGGCGGCCAAATAGATACAACAAATAATCAAATGGAACTTAAAGCAGCTATTGAAGCTTTAAAAGCTCTTAATGAAACTTGTATAGTCGAGTTAACAACAGATTCAAAGTATGTAATGCAAGGCATCACCCAGTGGATAGATAATTGGAAAAAAAATAATTGGAAAACAGCTAATAAAAAAGATGTAAAAAATAAAGATTTATGGATTGAGCTTTATGATTTAAAGTCTCATCATCAAATTGATTGGAGATGGGTAAAGGGACATGCAGGCCACCGAGAAAATGAAATTGCAGATATGCTCGCAAACAAAGGAATAGATAGTTTATAAGAAATGGCAAAAAAATTTATAATCTTAGATACAGAAACTACAGGCCTAGAAGTCAGACAGGGTCATAAGATTATTGAAATTGGAGCTGTTGTTTTAAATGATAGAAAGAAATCTTCAGATCATTTTCATGCATATATAAATCCAGGCAGACTTATTGATGAAGAGGCTTCAAAAGTTCACGGCATAACGAATAAAGATTTAGAAAATGAACCAATGTTTGCAGCTATAGCTGATGACTTTATTGAATTTATTCAAGGCTCAACACTAATAATTCATAATGCACCTTTTGATGTGGGTTTTTTAAATAGTGAATTAAAAGCTGTATCAGCTAAATATCCAAAACTAGAAGATATTTGTGAAATAGAAGATTCTCTTGTAATAGCAAGGAATAAATTTCCAGGTCAAAGAAATTCCTTGGATGCATTGGCTAATAGATTTGAAGTGTCTGGTTACGATAGAAGTTTTCATGGAGCATTATTAGATGCAAACATTTTAGCTGATGTTTATATTTATTTAACAGGCGGACAGAGTAAGTTTGAATTTTCAGATAATACACTAAGTGCATCTGAATCCTCGAGAGAAATGCAATCAAGTGCATCACTCGAAGGCTTAAAATTTGTTAAAGTCTCTGCTAGTAAATCTGATATTAAAGCTCATCAAAAAAGACTTGAAGAGATCAAAGAAAAAAATAATATAGAAACTATTTGGAATAATTATTTATGACCACTATTACTCGTTTTGCTCCTAGCCCAACAGGAACTCTCCATATAGGCGGAGTAAGAACTGCTTTATTTAATTATGTCTATGCCAAACAAAATAATGGACTATTTTTAATAAGGATTGAAGACACTGATAGAGAAAGATCCACTAAAGAATATGAAAAAAATATTCTAGATAATTTAAACTCTATTGGATTATCGCCAGATAAAGAGCCTATTCACCAATCAAATAGGAATGAGATATATACAAAGGCTGCTGAGAAATTAATCGAATCAGGAAATGCCTATTGGTGTGACTGCTCTCCAGAGACTCTTGAGATCATGCGCAATGAGCAAAGCGCAGCTGGTAAAAAACCTATGTATGATGGCAGAAGTCGAAATCTCGGGTTAAAGCGTTCTGATAAAACAGTTCTAAGGTTAGCAACGCCAGAAAATGGAGAAATTACAGTAAATGATTTAATTAGAGGTGAAATAAAATTTCAAAATAATGAGCTTGATGATCTTATTCTTATGAGGAGTGATGGTACTCCGACTTATCATTTGTGTAATGTTGTTGATGATTACGAACAAAAAGTAACAACAGTAATCAGGGGAGAGGACCATATCAGTAACACTCCAAGACAAATTCATATTCAGCAAGCTCTTGGCTATGCACCTCTCGAATATGCGCATCTTCCATTGGTGCTTGGAGAGGATAAAAAAAGATTATCAAAACGTCATGCAGCTACTAGTCTAGATGAGTATCAAGCCGAGGGTTATCTGGATGTTGCTATTATAAATACACTAGCTAGACTTGGATGGTCCGGTGGCAAAAATGAAGTCTTCAATCTAGAGGAGCTTATTAGAGATTTTGATTTTAAAGACGTTCAAAAAGCAGGTGCTATTTTTGATCTTACTAAATTAGATTGGATAAATTCTCAACATTTAAGTCAACTAGATCAAACTTCTTTTAAAAAAATTCTTTTACCTCACATTGATAATCTAAATATTGACTACTCAGATTACAATCAACTCGATGAGCTTATTGAATCCATGAGATCTGTAAAACCCAATTTAAAACTCATAGCTCAATCACTTGTTCCATACATAGGAAGTTTCAAGGAATATGATGAAAAGGGTGTTAAAAAATTCTTAACAGGATCTGAGAGGACATTAAACTTAGTTTTAGAGATGCTTGATAATCTTGAGGTATGGAATGAAGCTGAAATAGATAAACATTTAGCTAAATTGCAAGAAAAGTTAGAATTGCCAACACCTAAGATAAATCAGCCCATTAGGATTGCTTTAACTGGCTCAACTCAATCGCCATCGCTTGGTTTAACCATAAAACTAATGGGTAAAAATAAATCTATTTATTTGCTTAAAAAAGCTATAGATTTTCTTTCTTAAAACTTGATTAAGTTGAATTTTTTCGTATGGCTAAAACTTCCCAAATCATGTAAAACTAGATACAATTTATCAACTAAAGCTATATGCTTACATATTCATTTTTTATGGGGAACTTAAACATGAATTATTCTAAATACTTACTTTTAATACCAGCGGTATTATCTTTTAATATTCTTGCTCAAGATGCAGATAATTCTGCGGAAGTAGAAGAAATTACAATCGTCGGCTCACAGATTAAAGGAGCTAAAATAACAGGTGCGCTGCCTGTTTCTGTAATAACTTCTGATGATATAGAAAATCTAGGAATAGAATCTGGTGAAGAGTTATTTCAAGCTATTGCTGAAAATGGAAGTAATAATTTCAACCAAACTGATTTTAATGGCGGATACAATGCCAATAGAGGAGATGTAGGTGCCCTTGATTTAAGAAATATTGGAACAGGTAATACAGTTACTCTATTAAATGGAAGAAGAATTATTAATTCTCCTGGATATGCTACTGAGTGGGTTGGAGGAAGTTATGTTCCTGTCACTAGTGCCAATTCAAATGTAATTCCAGTATATGGCGCTGAAAGAGTTGAAATACTTCGCGATGGCGCATCAGCCATTTACGGAGCTGACGCTGTTGCTGGAGTAATTAATACAGTTTTAAAGAAAGATTTTGAAGGCACCACAGTAAGATTAAGAACAAATTGGTACGATAGTTTTGCTGCAAATGATAACAAGGCAAGCATCCAATGGGGTAAAGATTTTGCTAATGGTACTAATGTATCTGTTTATTTCGACCATTATGATAGAGGAAGAATTAAAGCTACCGAAGATCCTAAATGGGCAAATGGTGACCTTAGAAGATTTTTACCTTCTCCTGACGAAGGTGGATTAGGTGAATTCAATGATACTACTTGGAGAAACCAAAGCTCTTCAAGTCCATGGGCTCAATTTTACGAAGGTTCAAATATCTTTAGTATATACAGAGCTGATGATTCTAACTGTACAAGCAACTCCTCTTCAAACTTATACAATATAGCTGGTCAAGACCACATGTGTTTGTATGATTCTTCATCTATAAGAGCTGACAATAGAGTCAATTATGGTGAAACTATGGATAAAAGAGGAAAACTTACACGTGATAATGTAATGATCTTCATTAATAAAGAGCTTGCTAGTGGAACTGAGTCATATGCAGAAATTGGCATATATATGTCAGAGGCTAATCGTACTTTATACCCTGGTACAGTTCTAGGATCTGGTTCATCTACTAAAAATGGCGGAGGAACTCAACCTTTTGTCATACCTGCAACTAACTATTGGTTAAACCAGCTAGTAAGGCCTAACGGCGATAAGTTCGTAGATAAAGAGGGCGATGTTTTATATGCAAGATACTTTAGATTTAATACTCCTAGAGGCTATGACTCAACCAGAGAAACTTTTAGATTAGTTAAAGGTTGGAGAGGAACAAGAGGAGATTGGGATTGGGATACAGGAGTTGTATGGTCAAAAGCAACCTCAGAAATGGATAACTATGGAAGGGTTAACATGAATATGCTTGATGCAGCTTTAGCTCTGGATACACCTGATGCATATAATCCCTTCTGTGCTACTGTTAATTGTAACGAAGATGCATTTATGACTACTATATTTAGAAATAATAGTTCTTCTCTATACATGTGGGATCTTAAATTCTCTAATCCAAATGTATTTAGCATGCCTGCAGGAGATGTAGCTATGTTATTTGGAACAGAAATTAGAAGCGAGAAAATGAGTGATCAAAGAGATCCTAATATTAATGGCGAAATACCATGGTCAACAGTAAAAGGTGTAACTTTTCCATATGTTTCCAATATAGCTAACTCTAGTCCTTCACCAAATACAAGCGGTTCAAGACTAGTTACTTCAGCATTCATGGAAATGCAGATACCATTAATGGAAAATATGGATGCCCAGTTTGCTGTGAGAGGTGAGAATTTTGGTGATATTGATGATAGTTCTGTTGTTGGAAAATTTGCTGTTGGTTATCAACCTATTGAGCAAATCAAATTAAGAGCATCTACATCAACATCTTTTAGAGCTCCTAATCTAATAACTGTAAATGAAGGCCTTATTGCAAGAAGTAATACACAAGAAGACCCTTTATATACATATTCAGTTGGAGAAAACTACAATAATTATTCAATCCAAAGGGTTGCCCAAGGTAATAAGGATTTAAAAGCAGAAGAATCAACAAATACTTCTATTGGTGTAATTTTGATGCCAGGAGAGCAATTTCCATTATTAGATGGATTGATTATTACTTGGGATAAATGGTCTATTGATGTTGAAAATACAATTGGTCTTTTTGGTGAAAGAAATCATATGCTTCTTGATACGCTTATTCGTGCTCAAGGTGGAGTCAATGAATGTGTTGGAAATCCTTTAGTGGTTCGTGGTCCTTTCCAGGGCGCTGAAGATAGTGACGGAAACCCATTAACCTGGAGTCCTGATCTATGTGAAGCAGGCCAGGTAATAAGAGTCATGGACACATATGTCAATTTAGATGATAGAAATCTAGCTGGTACAGATATCTCAGTTGTTTATTCTAGAGATACTGATGTAGGTGACTTTGGAGCTAAATTTACTATGGTCTCTTATGACGAGTTTTTACAAGAGCCTGGTGCAAAAAGCCAGATGTTAATTGACGCAGTTCAACCTGGTGGCGAATTAGAAGGATTAATAGCACCTGCTGGATATGGTGACTTAATTGGTACTTTTGGAAGAAGAGCTTATCCAGAAGATAAATTCACAGGCAGCCTTTCTTGGAGAAATGGTTCCTGGTCAGCATATTTAACTGGAACTATGGTTGGAGAATTCTATGAAACTGGTGTTACGGATAATGCTAAGACTTCTGATGGAAACTATGCATGTTCAGGAACAGCAGATTATTCTGGAGATAACTGTGGTGACTTGTGGTTAGTTGAATCAATGCTAACTTTAAACTTTAGTCTTTCCTATAAATTCAAAAATGGATTAAGAATTAAAGGACAAGTTAGAAATCTTGAAGATACTAGAGCTCCATTAGCTGATGAATACACATGGGGTTATGTCGGTGATGTACATCAGGATTATGGTAAAAGTTATGCATTAGAGCTTTATAAAAAGTTTTAATACACAATAAACTTAAAGGGAGCTCAGGCTCCCTTTTTTATATAAATTAAAAAGAGGTTATGAATGCCAGCGATTAAAAAGAAAGGTTTTGGTATTGGCATAGCATTATTTGTATTAATGCTAATAATGCCTGTTCCTGCTGGCTTAAGTCAGCTTGCTTGGTATGTTGCTGCAGTTGGGATTCTGATGGCAGCATGGTGGTCTACTGAAGCAATACCTGTTCCAGTAACTGCATTACTTCCATTAGCTCTATTTCCACTAATGGGCATTGCTGACTTTAAAACAGCAGCACTTCCATTTTCAAATCCCAATATTTATCTTTTTCTTGGAGGTTTTATCCTTGCATTAGGAATAGAAAATTCCGGGCTTCATAAACGACTTGCTTTAAAAATGATTATTGCCGTTGGCACTAGCGGAGCTAAACTTGTGGGCGGTTTTATGCTCGTTGCTGCCTTATTAAGTATGTGGGTTATGAATACTTCGGTAACACTCATGTTGCTGCCTATAGGTCTTGCTGTTTGTGGGGTTGTCTCAAACACAATTCCAGATATTAGCCCCCAAGAAAAGAAATTTTTTGATAATGCACTTTTAATAGGGATTGCATATGCTGCAACAATTGGAGGTATGTCTACTTTAATTGGAACAGCACCCAATATAGTATTTAGCGCTTTTATGTTAGAAACATACGGTTTAGATATTTCGTTTATTGATTGGATGAAGTTAGGAGTTCCAGTAGCAGCTTGTATGCTTATTGGTGCATGGATAAGTTTAACGCAATTTGTTTTTCCTTTAAATTTTTCAGCATCACTTGAAACAAAACTAAAATTAAAATCAATGCTAAAAGATCTAGGTCCAATGACAAAAGATGAGATGAAAGTATTAGTTATTTTTGGTTTAGCAGCTGGCTCATGGATATTTCGTAAATTACTGATTCAGATAGATGCCTTATCTGGATTAACTGATGCAGGGATAGCAATTATTGCAGCCATTTTATTGTTTATGACTCCATCAGCTTCTAGAGCAGGCGACCTTTTATCCTGGGACAAGACCTCTAAACTTCCATGGGGATTATTGCTTCTATTCGGAGGAGGTTTATCTTTAGCTGTTCAAATTAATGATAGCGGCTTAGGTGTATGGATAGGTGAAGGCTTAATGGTTCTAAGCAACGCACCGACTTTATTACTTATTTTATGTATAGCCGCACTAATCATTTTCTTAACTGAAATAACCAGCAATGTTGCAACTACAAGTGCTTTCTTACCAGTAATTGGGGCTGTTGCAGTTGCATTTAATATAGCTCCAATATCTTTGACTATTCCAGTTGTTTTAGCTGCAAGTTGTGCATTTATGCTGCCAGTAGCAACGCCTCCAAATGCTATAGTTTATGGCTCAGGTAAATTTGATATCGCAACTATGATGAAAGCTGGCTTAGCATTGAATATTATTGGTATATTTGTTGTTACCTTCTTTGCTTACTTTTTAGCGCCTATAATATTTGGATGAGATTTTTTTTAACAGCCTTTTTATTATTAAGCTATTACACTGAAGCGCAGCAAAGTTATATAGATTACAGATCTCCATTTCATCCTGTTATTAATTCTTCAGGAATGGTGGTATCTCAAAATAAACTTTCCTCTGATATAGGTATTGAAATTCTTGATAAAGGAGGCAATGCTGTTGATGCAGCAGTAGCAGTAGGATTCTCTCTAGCTATTACTTTACCTAGAGCAGGTAATTTAGGCGGCGGCGGTTTTATGCTTGTTTATCTAAAAGAGCAAAAAGAGATTTTTTATATAGACTATCGAAGCAGTTCACCATTAAATTCAAATATTAAAGATCTCTTTGGAACTGACTTGCCTAGAGAGTATAAAAAAACTAATTTTGATAAATCAAAATATGGATATAAAGCTTCTGCAGTTCCTGGGACAGTAGCCGGGCTAATAGAAGCTCATAAAAATTTTGGAAAACTCTCCCTTGCTGAAGTTTTAGCTCCAGTTATTAAGCAAGCTCAAGAGGGTATAGAAGTTTCATATGATTTATCTAAAGCAATTGAAAGCACTCCTCAATTATTAACAGATTCTGAATCTACAAAAATTTATTTTAAAGGTGGAAATCCTCTTCTTGAAGGATCTTGGATGAATAGGCCTGATTTAGCCAAAACTTTGAGTGCTATTGCCAAAAGTGGTGCCAAAGGTTTTTATGAAGGAGAGGTTGCAGAAAAAATAGTAAAAGCAATGAATGAAAATAACGGCTTTATGACTTTAGACGATTTAAAGAATTACAAGGTTAATGCAGGCGCCCCTATTTCCATTTCTTATAGAGGTAATACAGTTTTTGCTCCAGGACCGCCTTCGGGTGGAGGAGTAGTTTTACTAACAGCTTTAAATATCTTAGAAAATTATAAATTTAAAGATGTTGACAGCAATGCCACAAGAACTTATCACTTGATAGCAGAATCGTTACGAAGAGGTCATAACAACAGATCTCATTATATTGGTGATCCTGCTTTTTATGATGTTCCTATTCAAGAGCTAATTTCTAACAAACGGACAAAAGAGCTTCTTAGTAATATTAAATTTAAAACAGCAACTCCAAGCGCTAAAATTAAACCTATGTCAGTTGTTAATGAGAGTCGAGATACTACTCATTATTCAATTATTGATTCAGAGGGCAATGCTGTTTCTAATACTTATACTCTAGGATATTCATTTGGTTCTGGGGTAACGATACCAGGAACAGGTATTTTAATGAATAATCAAATGAACAACTTTGCTTACAGATATGGAGATACTTCGGTTAGTGGAAGAGCGGCCAGTCCTGCTAATAAATTTGAAGCTGGAAAACGTCCTATGAGCACAATGACTCCAACAATGGTTTTTAATCAATCTGGAGAGTTGACGTTAGTAACAGGCTCTCCTGGTGGTTCTTTTATTCCTGCTGCTGTTTTAAGAGTAGTATCTGGAATTATTGATTTCAATTTAAATATCGGTGAAGCAACTATGCTTCCAAGAATACATAAGGATTGGCCATATTCAGGATTAGACCACGAATCAATATTAAGCTCTGATATATCTAGACAGTTAGGAGTCATGGGCCATCAGCCTGAATCTCAAAAAACTATGGGTAGTACACAGAGCATCCATATTAAAAATGGAATTAATTATGGATATGCAGATTTAAGGCGACCAGGCGCAGCTGTATCAATTCAAAGATAATCTACTTCCTATAATCCAAGGGTGGAAGCCTATCTCCAAGGAGTGGCTTGTAATCAAAGTCCTTCCCAACTCTTTGGTGAAGTTCTTTTTTAGCCTCATTAATTAACTCAGGCTTTAGAAATAATTCTATAGCAGTTGTACTTAAGGTTTTTACAGCCATTTTAGTACCTTTTAATCCAATTGACGTGCCACCAGATGCAACAGCTTGCCATGAGTGAGCGGCAGTTCCAGGAACCCATGTTGCTGCTCTAAAACCTGCTGTTGGAACATTCCAACTAACATCACCAACATCGGTAGAACCATAACTATGTGATTCCTTATAAGGTCTAATATTTTCTTGTGAACCAATTTCTAATTTAGGACTCATGAAGGTTTTGTAAATCTCTTTAGCATACAAATTTTCTTTATCTGAATAAGTTACACCACCAGCTTCAGATAATTTTTCATGAACCAATTTTTGTAAAACTGTGTTTGGTAATAAAGAATAATTTCCATGCATTACTTCATAGGTTACAGATGTCTCAGTCCCTAAAGCAGCACCTTCTGCAGTTTTAACAACTCTCTGAAATAATTCCTCCACTTTATGCATTTTAGGATGCCTAACATAATAATAAACTTCGGCTAAATCTGGGACAACATTTGGAGCTAATCCACCTTTGGTGATGACATAATGTATTCTTGAGGATTGAGGTACATGCTCTCGCATCATATTAACCATCATATTCATAGATTCAACTCCGTCTAATGCTGATCTGCCTAGCTCTGGAGCTCCAGCAGCATGAGCTGATATACCTTTAAATGTAAATCTAGCAGATTTATTAGAATTGTTTGTCATTGCATTTGCTCCGTTCACATCATCTGGATGCCAATGTAAAACAATATCTACATCATCAAATAAACCTTCTCTTACCATATAGACTTTTCCAGAGCCTCCTTCCTCAGCAGGAGTGCCATAAAATCTAATCGTTCCTGAAATATTATTTTCAACTAACCATTCTTTTACAACTACAGCTGCCCATGCTGAACCAGCACCAAATAAATGGTGACCACAGGCTTGACCAGCACCAGTGGCATTAGGTTCAATTTCTTTGAAAGGTGATGATGTTTGAGCAAGCCCCGGTAAAGCATCATACTCACCTAGTATCCCTATTACAGGACCACCGTTAGAATATTCAGCTATAAAGGCAGTAGGAATCCCAGCAAGATTACTTTTAATAGTAAATCCCTCTTTTTCAAGCTCAGCAATAAGTCGAGCGGTACTATTGTTTTCCTGATAACCTAATTCTGCAAAGTTCCATAAATCCATAGCAACTTGTTCAAATTGCTCTTTATGATTATTGATACTTTTATCTAATATTTCTGCATAAACCTGACTATTAAGATTTAGTAAAAATATTAAACTAAATAATCTCCTTTGAAATTTATTGATTTTCCTACCCATTCTTCCTCCCTCATTTTATTCAATATATCTTTATCATATGATATTAATACTTTTCTATTCCTATTAATATCCTCAATAAACATTACAGCTTTTTCCTCAGCTTTATGATTTTTCGGAAGAACTGTATAACCAATAATTATCCCAGAACCCTTCCTCAGTTTAGAAATGGCTACAGGTTTTTCTATAGCTTCAGCATCCTTAGTAACATCCTTGCTAGAAAAATTAATTAAAGGATTCTTAGCCCACAAAGCAAAAGATTGTTTTGTCATCATTCCTGAAACCCCAGTAACTAAACCAACTGTACTTGGGTTATTTCGAATGATAGCTAACATCTTTACAGTAGAATGAATCATATAGCTATTTAAAGGACCACCTGCAAAAGGCATTCCACCTGTAACTGTAAGGTTTTCATTATCTTTTAAGAAAAGAGCCTCAGCAAACATCTGCACAGCAACAGGAAAGCAACTATATAATTCAAAAGCATTTGGTTTTATATTATTTTGATTACATATTTTTAAGATATATTCTGCTGCCAACTCAAGCCCAATAGGCTTTGTCAGATTTGGTCTATGTATTACTGCAATCATATGATTAGTCTCAGAGGAGGCAAGTGGATAAACTCTTTTGGATAACGGGATATTTAATTCATCTGCTACTTCTTCACTACATAAAATCATTGCAGATGCTTGATTAACATTCCAACTAGTGCAATGAAATTTATTGTAAGGCAGAGCCTGTAAGGTATTTTTTTGAGTCACATTAGCAATTTCTTCCCAATGTAAATCTTTTTGTGACCATCCATCGGGATTCTGTGCTGCTATTTTTGAAAATCTAGAGTACATTTTTCCAAGATATTCTTTATGCTCATCAATACTTAGAGTTTTTTTTGCTCTTAACGCACTTTCCAGTATTGCGTAATAGCCAACAGCCATTAATCCCAAATGTTCTTCTTCTTGCTTTACATGCAGATCATCTTTAGCTTTAACATAATGATCCGGATTTCTAGTTAATTCAGTTTCAATATATTCTTTAGCTTCAATTAAAGCTCTTATCTTTTTGTATCGAGCTTCGCCACCAACTATTAATGATGCCCTTATTTTTCCTGAAATTATTTTTTTGCATGCGCTATTAATAAGATTTTGTTGCAAAACTCCAATCTTAGTTACACTTGTCTCTGCATTAGGAAAACCGTTTCTTTGCGCTATCCATTTTCCAGGATCACGATATTTCCAATAACCCTTAGGGACCTGAACTTCATCTATATATTTGGAGATATTATTATTGGTGGTATCTTCAATTGCTGCTTGAGTGACTTTCTCCATTAAGCTAAGAGCTTCATCTAGATCTAAAAAATTACCAGTTTGCTGCATGGAGCCTAAGCCAATAACAACAGGTCTATTTTTCATTAATTAACTATGTTTTATTCTAAATCCACTAGAGGCATTGCAGCTGTATTGAAGCCAGCATCAACATAAGTAATTTCACCTGTGATCCCACTTGCGTAATCTGAGCATAAGAAAGCCGCTGCATTGCCCACTTCTTCAGTTGTAACCGTTCTGCCAAGTGGTGCTCTTGCAGAATGTTGTGTAAGCATTTTTCTAAAGTTTTTAACTCCAGATGCAGCAAGAGTTTTGATTGGCCCAGCTGAAATGGCGTTGACTCTTATATTATCTTTACCCATAGAAGCAGCTAAAAATCTTGTATTAGCTTCTAAACTTGCTTTCGCTAAACCCATAACATTGTAGTTAGGCAAGGTTTGAACAGCTCCTAAATAAGATAAGGTTAGAAGGGCAGAACCATCATTTAGCATTGGCTTTGCTGCCTTAGCCAAGGCAGTAAAGCTGTAAGAACTTATATCATGCGCTATTTGAAAACCCTCTCTTGTAGTTACATCAACAAAATTTCCTTCAAGTTGATCTGCTGGAGCATACCCAATTGAGTGCACAAACCCATCAAAAGTACCCCATACTCTTTTAAGTTCAGCAAATGATTTTTCTATGGATTCATCACAGCTGACATCATTTTCAATTAATATTGATGAATTCAACTCTTCAGCAATTGGTTTCAGGTTTTTTAACAGCCTTTCATTTTGATAAGTAAAAGCTAATTCAGCTCCTTCTCTGTGCATAGCTTTGGCTATACCTGCGGCTATTGAGTATTTATTTGCCAATCCAGATATTAATATTTTTTTATTTTTTAAAAGCATAAAATTATTAGAAGTATTTATATATATTGTAAAATAAATTCTACTCGCATATGAGTGTTTTTACTATTTAGACAAAAAAATTTTAACTTAATAAAGAAGTTAAAAAAACTATAGCTAATTTGATATTTTAATAATACTATGTATCGAATGTATATATATTTATAGGATATAAATTACTACTATTATAAAATTTTATAAGGAATAAGAGGGATTACTATGTTTACTAAACAAAATTATTTATTTGCACTATTTGCATTAACTTTTAGCATATTTAATGTTGAATTAATTGCGCAGGATAGCGATGAAGCAAATGTTGAAGAAGTTATTACTACTGGGTCAAGAATATCTAGACCAGAAACAGCAACTTCTGCACCTGTAACTGTTGTTAGCTCTGCTGATATTGCAGCTTCTGGTCTTACTGATCTTGGTGAGGTTTTAAGAAGAATTAGTGCTACTCAAGGTTCAACACCTACTCTATCTACTAACAACGGCGGATCAGGTGGTGTTAAGTATTCATTAAGAGGTATTGGAACTGCTAGAACTCTTGTACTTTTAAATGGAAGAAGAGTTGTACCTATGGGCAATGGCGCAGCAGCAGCCCCTGATTTATCTCACATACCTACAGCTATGGTAGAAAGAATTGAGATTTTAAAAGATGGCGCATCAGCTATTTATGGATCTGATGCTATGGCAGGTGTTGTTAATATTATTACTAAAAAATCTAATGATGGAGTATCTTTAAATTACTACACTAGTGATTCAGCTGATACAAAAGCTTCTGTTGAACAAGTCGATTTAGTTGTTGGGGTTGATGGTAATAAAGGAAATACAGTATTTGGATTCTCAACTACCGAGCAAACATCCGCATATATGGCAGAACAACCTTGGGCTAATTTTGAAATTTGGGCTCCAGCTTATTTTGCTTCTGATGAAGATAGGGTGGATGGTTCAAACTGTTCTTTAGCTTGCTACCCTGGTGGTAGTTCAGCTCCGCCATGGGGTAGATATGACGGTGTTACTTTAGGGCCTGACTATTCAGGATATCAAGCATACGGTAACTTTGCTGCATATAACTACAACCCAGTTAACTATCTTAGAACTCCGCAAGATAAATATTCATTCACAATGAACAATACATACGAAATAATGGATGGAGTTACTTTCTTTAGTGAAATGCTTTATTCAAAAACAGAAAGTAAAAGACTTATTGCTTATGAGCCACTAGCTCCTTCTGCTTTTTTTGGATATTCAGGCGCTACTTACTCAAAAGATAATTACTATAACGCAACATTTGGACCTCAATATAATGAAGCTGGCGACTTAGTAACTGACGGAAGTGGTTCCGCTAAAGACATAGTCGACTGGAGAAGAAGAATGGTTGAAAATGGTGGAAGAAGAGACGATAGAGATACAGATGTATATAGATTTGTAATGGGTCTTGAAGGAACTTTGGCAAATGGACATAACTGGTCAGCTTTTTATAATTATGGAAAAAATGATGCTGAAAATATTGCAGCTGGTTATTTTAACTTAGATAAAGTTGCTGATGCTGTTGGACCAACCCATTTTGATGCCAATGGTGTCTTAAGATGTGGAGCAGATGCTAGCACAACTATTTCTGCAGATTGTGTCCCGTTAAATGTATTTGGTGAAAATTCAGTAACACCTGAAATGCTAAAATACATCTCTGGTGACTGGAATTCATATACTATGGGAGCTAACAAACAAAAGAATTATGGCTTTTCAATATCTGGAGATGTCGCTGCTTTTGAAAATCTATCATATGCTGCAGGTTGGGAGACAAGAGAAGATTCTGGTTCTACTTTAAATGATGCTTTAATCCTTCAAGGAATTACAACAGCTGGAACCTCTCAGAATACAGCTGGTTCATACGAAGTTGATGATCTTTACATGGAGCTTTTATGGGTTAAAGGTAATTTAGAACTATCACTAGCATCTAGATATTCTGATTATTCTACATTTGGTGATACAACAAATACTGAGTTCGGTGCTCAGTACATGCTTAATGACATGATTACATTAAGAGGAACATTCTCTGAATCATTTAGAGCTCCTTCAGTACCTGACTTATTTGGCGGTACATATTTAAGCTACCCAACAGGTGATGATGCTTGTGATGACTTAACTGTTATAGATGACTTAGGAAATGCAGTTGATGATCAGCCTGCTTCCGCAGAAGCACCTGCAGTATGTCAGGCACAAGGCGTTCCAGCATTTGGGTTTGTTTCTTCAGTTGTTCAGATTCCAACTCTTTATGGTGGTAATCCAAATGTACAACCAGAAACATCTGAGTCTTATACAATGGGTGCTGTTATAAATCCTACTGACTCACTAACAGTTACTGTAGATTATTGGAATATTGAAATTGATAACGCTATTGGAACTGTTGGAACTACTGATTTAATTGCTTTCTGTGTTGAGCAAGGTCTCTTCTGTGATAAGACAGAAAGATATGGTCCAGGAACAGGAATTCTTCAAGGTCAAATCATAAAAGTAATAGATACTAATGATAACGTTGGTACTGAAGCTTATTCTGGTGTTGATCTTGCTCTGATTGCTGACTTGCCTTCAATTGCAGGTGGTGATTTGACGCTTGATATGCAAGCAACCTATAACGATGAAACTCAAGTTATTACTGGTTACGGGAACGTGGTCGAAAATCTTTCTGGTACTAACAGTTACGATTATGGAATGTATACAAGATGGAGAGGGATGTCTTCATTGAATTGGAACAGGGGTGATATTTCAGTTCAAGTCATGAATAGGTACATTCATGGTTACACTGATAAAGTTGATGATTTCTGGGTATTAGAAGATACATATACTGAAATTGATGCAGTTATTTATACTGATGTAAGAGTTTCTTACATGACAAATAACTATGGCACGCATACATTTGGTGTTAATAATCTTCTTGATACAGAGGTCCCATTTGTTCCATCAGCATTTAGTGCTAATACTGATATAGAAAACTATGACACGCTAGGCCCTGTTATGTTCTATAGATTTAATTATTCTTTTTAATTAATATCTTTATATTTAAAGCCGGAGTTAAACCTCCGGCTTTTTTAATTTTTATAAAATGATAAAAAAATTCACAATTATATCTTTTGTATTTATCTTTTTAGTTAGTTGCTCTATTACCGACAATGAAGGAAAAAAGTTATATAAAGCTGAAGATCTTTCTGAAGAGCAAATTAAAAATTACAATGCAAAAGTAGAAGAAAACCGTCGAATTATCTGTAGAAACGAAAAATCACTTGGTTCTAATATTTTAGAAAGAAAATGTTATACATTTGGTGAGCTCGAAGAAAGAGAGGAAAATGACAAAGACATGCTTAGAAATGATCAGTCAAAGCAAGTTGGAAGAAATAGTGGATAAAAGCCTTATTTAATAGCTTTTTAAAGCCTTTTACTTTTTTTATATTTAACAATAATTCAAAAATAATAAAAATCTCTTACATAGATAAAATAATTTCTATTATCCGATAATATCTATCATTATTTTAGGTATAAAAAACGATCATATTTATTTGTCTTTTTAGTTTGTTTTTTCTCTATTTATAGTGTCTAATCAATGCTTAAGTGCATATTGCGCAAGCTTTATGCTATAGATAACTATATAAGGGGTAATTATATAATGAGTAATTTATTAAATCTAAGAGGTTTATTAGCTGCTTCCTTAATTTTCTTTGTTTCATTTTCAAATGCTGAAGATGCAACATCAGGAACATTAGAAGCTGCTGTATTAGACCAATCGGGTACAGCTGTTGCTGGGGCGTCAGTCTCTGTTACTTCTGCTGATACTGGCATTTCTAAAAGTGCTGTTTCAAATGCAGATGGATCAGTAAGATTCCCACTTTTAGCAATTGGTATGTACGATGTTGAGGTATCTGCAGGTGGGTATAGCTCTCTTACTGATTCTGTTCAAGTTGCACTAGGAAATTCTGGATACAATTTTGTATTGGAAAGTGCTTCAGGTTCAATGGAAGAGATATTAACTACAGCTGGTGCTATTCAAGCAATTGACTTCAATTCAACAACAACAGGTATATCTATTGATGTTGATGAGTTAATTAAAAACACACCTATTAACAGATCTTTAACTAGTTTAGTGCTTTTAGCACCTGGTACAACTGCTGGTGACTCTGCTTTTGGAAGTCTTGCTTCTATTGGTGGTTCATCTGTTGCTGAAAATGTATACCTAGTAAATGGTCTTAATATCACTAACTTCAGAAATTTCACTGGTTCTTCTAGTGTACCTTTTGAATTTTATGATGTTGTTGAAGTTAAAACGGGTGGATATCAAGCTGAGTTTGGTAAAGCAATTGGTGGTGTGGTTAACGCAGTTACTAAGAGTGGATCAAATGAGTGGAAAGCAGGTGTAAACGTTAGTTACTATCCAGATAGTTTTTATCATGATAAGCCTAATACATATACACAGGTGAATGATCAAGACTCAAGAGACTATATGGATTATAACGTCTCTGTTAGTGGTCCTATCATTCCAGATAGAGCTTTCTTCTATATACTAGCTAACCCAGTTGATAATGAAACTTCTGACACAAACGTAGCTGGAACAAGATTTGATTCATCATTAAAAGATGATTTCTTTGGAGCTAAGTTAGATTTCTACATTACAGATGATATTCATTTAGAGTATACATATTTTAACGATGATTCTGTTGGAACTACTTTATCTTACAATGCTGATTCTGGAGAGCAGATTGGTACTTCATTTGATAATGTTGGTGGAGACAATGAAATTTGGAAACTATCAGCTGTATTAACAGACAGATTAACTGCTGCAGTTACTATGGGTACTAATGAGTACGAAAGAACTGCTGCTGGTACCGGTGATGCATGTCCATGGGTTTGGTGGCCTTATCCAACAAACAGACCTGGTTGTGCTACTAACGGTCTTGTTTCATCAGGTTCTGATGAAAGAGAAATATTTAAATTTGATGTTGATTACTATATCGGAAATCACCATTTAAGATTTGGTATTGAAAATGAAGACTTAACTGCTGCTGATCAAACTAACTACTCTGGTGATGTTTACTACCGTGGTTATGATGATGATGGTGATGGAACAATCGAAGCTGGTGAGACAGTTAGAATTAGAATCTATAGAAGTGGTGGAACTTTTGATGTAAAACAAGAGGCTTTCTATGTTCAAGATAGCTGGGATGTAACTGACAATTTAAATCTTAACCTTGGCTTCAGAAGATCATCTTTTGATAATAGAAATGCTTCTGGTGAAACTTTTGTTAAAACAGAAGACCAGGATGCAATTAGAATTGGTGCTACTTACGATATCGTAGGTGATGGTTCTAAGAAACTATACTATTCATTCGGTGAATACTTCCTACCTATCGCTGCTAATACCAACATCAGAATGTCTGGTGGTGAATTCTATTCATACCAGTTCTGTGATTGGGATGGCACTAACGGTAATGGAAGCTTTACTGAAGTTGGCGTAACTAACTGTGGTGACATAGGTTATTATGCTGATGGTTCAGTTCCAGATACAAGAAGTACAACTGATGCAAATCTTCAACCTATGTATGGTGAAGAGACCATCATTGGTTATTCACAAGTTCTTGAATCAGGTGCTTTTGAAGGTTGGGACTTTAATGCTTACTATGTGCAAAGAGAGCTAGCAACAACTATTGAAGATGTTGCGATTGATGCTGCTGTGAATGCATGGTGTGCAGCTGGTAACGGTGATCCAACAGGTTGTGCTGCATTTACCGGTTTCCATCAATATGTTCTTACTAATCCAGGTAATGATATGAATGTATATCTTCCAGAATTTGATCAGTATGTTGATCTTTCTGCTGCAGACTTAAACTACCCTAAACCAGTTCGTGAATACGATGGTGTTACTGTTGAGCTTGAAAAAGTTTGGGACGGTGATTGGGCTTTAAGACTTGCTTATACTAATTCAGACACTGTAGGTAACTATGAAGGTACTGTAAAATCTGATAACGGACAGGACGATGCTGGTATTACCCAAGATTTCGACCAGCCTGGTTTAGTTGACGGAAGTTATGGAAAACTACCTAACCACAGAAAACATATATTTAAAGCTAATGGTTCAAAAATGTTAGCTAATAATCTTGTTGGTGGTATGAATATGTCTGTAACATCTCCTAGATACTATGGTTGTATTGGTGAACATCCTACTGATGTTTATGCTGCAGCTTATGGTGCTTCATCTTGGTACTGTAACGGAGTCTTAACTCCTAGAGGATCTGTGTCACAAAGTGCATGGGTTATTCAACTAGATGCATTACTTGCATGGAATCCTCCGGTTGCTAATGGTGATCTAACTCTTAGAATGGATGTGTTTAATATCCTAGACTTAGATGCTATTACTGATATCAATGAGTATGGTGAAGATGGTGGTGGAGTTGGAAGTATAGATACTAATTATCTAAGACCAACAAACTATCAGACTGCTAGAAGAATTAGATTTGGAGCTTCTTGGAGGTTCTAAGTTTTAATTAACTTTTTAAAAGGGGTGCTATTAGCGCCCCTTTTTTTTGAATTACTGAATGGACTTGATTGGAGTTTCACCAGCAATAGTAATTCTATGCATCAATCTTTCATAACCATCATACCCACCTTCGGCCATATGCATAACTGATCTGTTATCCCACATTATTAACATATTCTCATCCCATTGATGTCTATAGATATATTTGTCTTGTGTCATATGCTCAAATAGTTTTGATAAAAGTTCAAATGCTTCCATATCATCCATACCCTCAACGCCAATGGTATAAACTGGATTAATAAATAACGATTTTTCCTTGGTATTAATATGCTCTCTAACAATAGGATGAAGGTGATGTTTATTTGCCAATTTAGACGATTTAATTTTCATTGTTCTTTTTTTATTTTCTAAAGCATAAAAACCATTATCAGCATAAGGAAGTTTGGCACTATGTATGCCATTTAGATTATCCACCTTATTTTTAAGCTCATTAGGCAATTCCTCATAAGCTAGTGCTGAGTTACTAAATAATGTATCTCCACCAATTGGGGGCACTATCTTTGAATGCAACATAGTTGCAGCTGGTGGAGAAGGTTGAAATGACCAATCAGAATGCCAACTCCCTCCAAAATGCATTGCTTCTTCAGTTGCCTTTCTTCTAAGCTCAACAATATGAATCTGTGATTTCATTGGTGTTAAAAATGGTTCATCTCCAAAGCTACCAAACTGCATTGCAAAATTATTATATTCATTATGTGAGAGTCTTTGATTGGGAAATATAGCCACTGCATTCTTAACCCAAAGATCATAAATAGTATTTAACTCATCTTTAACTAATGGTTTGGATATATCCACATCAGTTATCTCAACTCCTATTTGAGAAATCGAATTAGATTCTTTATATTTCATATAATTTAAATATAGCAAATAATAATCATTAGGAACAATGGTGATATATAATTCACCAACTTTGGGGCTATAGCTCAGCTGGGAGAGCGCTTGCGTGGCACGCAAGAGGTCGGCGGTTCGATCCCGCCTAGCTCCACCATTTAATTTAAAGACTTTTTTATGCGTTTAGAATTATTTCAAGTAGATTCATTTACAAATAAAATATTTGAAGGTAATCCGGCAGGGGTAATTTTTTCAGAATTCTTGCCGAATGAAGTTATGCAGAAAATAGCTCTTGAAAATAACTTATCCGAAACCGCTTTTGTTTATGAAGAAGATAATGATTATAGGATCAAGTGGTTTTCACCCTTAATGGAGATTGATCTTTGCGGTCATGCTACATTAGCTGCTGCTCATATATATTTTACTGAAATTAATAGAGATGCTGATAGTATTACTTTCATTTCAAGTAAAAACGGTTCATTAGAGGTAACAAGAAAAAATAATTATTTGTACTTAAATTTTCCAGTTGATCAGTATGCACCTATCTCAATTGATGATGATTTAATTAATATGATTGGAGAAACTCCTATTGAAGCTTTTAAAGGGCGTGACGATATCATGTGTATCTTTGAAGATGAATCGATAATCTATAATATTGAACCTAATAAAAGTTTATTAAAATTATTTCCAGTTAGAGGTTTAATAGTAAGTGCTAAGAGTTTAGATTATGACTTTGTGTCTAGATGTTTTTTTCCTATTACAGGTGTTGATGAGGATCCTGTTACAGGTTCAGCGCATACAACTCTAACTCCTTATTGGGCTAAGCAGCTTGGAAAAGATTCTTTATTAGCCAAGCAAGTATCATCTCGAGGTGGAGAACTTAAATGTGTTTTAGAGGGTGATAGAGTTATTATCGGTGGAGAGGCAGTTACTTACCTAAAGGGCTTTATAACTATATAAGTTTAGTGAGACTTCTAAAATGTTTCCTGCAAACCACTTGATAGGTTTCATTGCCACCAATCTGAATTTTTTGACCTTCTGTTAAAACCTTTCCATCCTGATCTAATCTAACCACCATAATTGCTTTTCTGGGACACATGGAGCAAACAGTTTTCAATTCAACAAGATTATCTGCAAGAGCTAACAGGTATTTACTACCCTCAAATAATTCACCTCTAAAATCAGTCCTTATTCCATAACACATAGCAGGTATATTTAATGTGTCAGTTACTTTGCTAATTTGTATTATTTGATCTTTGCTTAAAAACTGAACTTCATCTATTAAAATACAATGAATGTTTTCTGTTTTATTTTTTTTAACATATTTATAAAAATCAAAGTCTAAATCTACAATAACTGCCTTTGCATTTAAGCCAATTCTAGATTCAATGAAACCATTATTCTTGTCGGCATCTGCCTTAGGAATAAATAGCATTGTATCCATGCCATTTTCTTTATAGTTATGATTTGATTGAAGAAGGGCGGTTGATTTACCAGCATTCATGGTTGAATAAAAAAAATGAATTTTGGCCATACTTTATGTAATCTCCTTAGTTGATCCTATAATAAGTTATGAATGTATTTGTTGAAAGCGGTATTACACATTTAGATCTCCATAGGGTTCGCCATCATGAAGCGCAAGATCTTGTAATAGATTTTGTTCTTCAATATCAGGATTTGATGCCACTTATTATAATTTGTGGTAACAGTAAAATAATGATGGATCTAGCAAAAGAAATGCTTTTAAAAAATGATATAATTTTTTCTGAACCAAGGTATGGGATTATTAGAATAGAATCCCTTTAACAAAAAAAAGGTCAAATATGATTCCAGATATACTTAACTTTGATAATCAGCTAACCGAAGAAGAGCTTTTAATAAAAAAAACTACTCAAGATTATTGTCAAAGCACCTTAATGCCTAGAATTCTTGAAGCTAATAGAAATGAGGTTTTTGACAAAGGTATTTATAAGGAGCTTGGCGAATTAGGTTTACTTGGACCTCATATCAAAGGTTATGGCTGCTCTGGGGTAAATAATGTCTCTTATGGCTTAATTGCAAGAGAGATTGAAAGGGTAGATTCCAGTTATAGATCGGCTTTTAGCGTTCAATCATCTCTAGCAATGTACGCTATATCTAATTTTGGCTCGGAAGATCAAAAAAATTTCTATTTGCCAGAAATGGCACAAGGTAATTTGATAGGATGTTTTGGTTTAACTGAACCAGATGCTGGATCTGATCCATCAAGCATGAAAACAGTTGGCGTTAAGTGTGATGGCGGCTACAAATTATCAGGATCTAAAACTTGGATTACAAATTCACCGATAGCTGATGTATTAATTATTTGGGCAAAGGATGAGCAAGGAGTTCTAAGAGGCTTTATAGTTGATAGAGAATCATCTGGATTAGATACACCTTATCTTAATGGAAAATTTGCTTTAAGAGCATCGGCAACTGGAATGATATTTCTTGATAATGTTTTTGTTCCAGATGATAAAGTTTTACCAGATGTCCAGAGTTTTAGAGGACCCTTTACTTGTTTAAACTCAGCAAGATATGGAATAGCTTGGGGAGCAATTGGTGCTGCAGAATATTGCTGGTCGCAATCACTTAGCTACTCTATAGATAGAGAACAATTTGGGAAACCTCTTGCATCAAAACAATTAATTCAAAAAAAGCTTGCTGACATGCAAACTGAAATAACACTTGGACTTCAAGCTGTATTAAGGGTTGGTAGACTTATCGATGATGGTCAAATGAAACCCTCAATGATTTCACTTGTGAAAAGAAATAACTGCGGAAAAGCTCTAGATATCGCAAGAGCGGCAAGAGATATTCATGGTGGAAATGGAGTTACTGATGAATATCATGTTATTAGACACTGCATGAATCTTGAAGCAGTGAATACTTATGAGGGTACGCACGACATTCATGGCCTAATACTAGGCCAGGAACAAACAGGAATTGCGGCTTTTTAAACTAGTTGAGGCTTTTAGCTAAAAAAGATTCCATTCTTTGATAGAGCTCTAGATTATTAACTTCTGAATAAAATCCATGACCCTCGTCACCTTTGATCATATATTCAAACGGTATTCCAGCATCCTCAAGGGCAGCTTTTAATTCTAAAACTTGCTGATAAGATGCTTGTCTATCTTTTCTTCCATGTATAACAAATAACTCACCTTTTATATTATCAACATAATGTACAGGACTAGCTTTATACATAAGATCTGCATCAAACTCAGGATTTCCCATTTCGATATGTTGTTGAGGTCTTCCCATATTACTAAACATCCACTGCTTATCACTCATAAGGGTAACTAAATCGACAACACCTACATAGTTAATAGCACATTTAAATATGTCTGGATTTTTTGTTATACCAACCATTGCAGAATAGCCACCATAACTTGCACCAGAGATACAAACTTTATCCATATCAACATAGCCTTCATCTCTAGCCCAAAATAGTCCGTCGAGTAGATCATCATGCATAGTTAGGGACCATTGCTTATTTGCAAGTTTCATTTGTTTTAGACCAAAACCAACTGAACCACGATAATTAACTTGAATTACACCATAACCCCTTGTTGTATATACTTGAATTTCTGGGTTGTAACCAATTCTATCTCTAGCATTTGGTCCTCCATGAGGATGAACTATAAAAGGGATTTTTTTACCTTTTTTGTATCCTGGAGGTAGAGAGATATAACCATTCATTTTGAGACCATCTCTTGTAACGAATTTAAAAGGCTCTGTTGTGCCTAGCTTATAATTACTCAACCATGGGGCATACTGGTCTATGAATTCTATACTTCCTCTTGTTACATCATAAAAATATGTTGTATTTGGGTTTGTAGGAGATGAAGCATTGATAATTACCTTCGAAAAATCATCATTTGCATTCATAGATATACTCATACCCGGAAATGTTGACTCTACTGACATTCTTAAATTTGCATAATTTTGATCAAAATAAATATATTCTCTTTTAGAAGTGTAATAACTTAACCCCAAAATAGTTTCGGTTAATTGATCTTTTAAAATATATCCTGTTCCACTTCCTTGGCGAGGATTCGAGAAATCATATTCAGGATCATGAAAAACTTTTTCTACAAATTTCATAGTTTTAGTATCAAGTAACCAAACTGCATTTGTATCTGTAAGCTCATGAATAGTTCCATCAGCATGAACAGCCTGACCGACTCCATACATATATCTGTTATCAAAATCAAATGGTGATGAGCCTAAGGGCATGAAGCATGGTTCCTGATGTCGGCAGTATGATATTTTGGAATATTCTTTAGAATTAATGTCCATATAATAAATTGATGTATAAAGACCATCTGAAGGGGAGTTTGGTTTTCCATCATTATTTCTGTCGTCAGTAGTTGTAAAGCCTCTAGGATTGCCATCATTATCGATCATCCAATTACCAAATTGTTCACCATCAATACTTGGAACTTCAGCAATTTTTGTTAATTTTTTTGTATTTATATCTAACCAATACAAATCTCTAAACTTATAGGTAAAGGTGGCTTGTCGGTTAACAGTTACTAGTATCTTATTTTTAAACTGTGGCATTAAATCAAAAACAGCACCATATTTAATTCCATCACCACTTTTTGAAGATTTTACTTTTAACAATGTTCCTTGTTTGCCAGTATTAACGTTAAGTGTATAAAGAGAGTTGCAATCTAAGTAATCAGCCATACAACTTCTTTGTATTAATAATTGCTCATCATTAAGCCAACTAAAATTTCCAATTCGTGCATTCATAGATGTCCCAGACATTTGTTTTGATTCCATATCATTCTCTAGATCTATTACTATAAGCACGCTAATAACCTCATTATCTGCAGGATTGTCTATAGAGCAATTTACTTCAGAAGAGGGAACCATGGCAGCGTAGTATCTTCCTGATGGTGAAAGAGACCCACCAGAACTTTCGCCGTAACAGAAGAGTTTTTCAAGAGGAATTTGCTCATCAGCAAAAGTAAAAAAAGAAATACTTAAAAGAGCCAAAGATAAAACTAATTTTTTAATAAACATTTTAAAGTCCTTAATTATGATGACGTGTAAAGCTAACTTTACATGATAGATTAGTATTTTCAAGAATTTATAAAAATTCTTACTAATTATATCAATTATAACAATTTTTATTCTTAAAATTTAATAGTTAATTTTTCTTGCAAATCTGTAAAGATTGTATTTAAATAGGCTCTACGAGTGTTATGCACTAGCATTTCACGTTATTTTATTTTTTATATGGGGAAACATATGAATAAGTTATTTAATATATCACTATTATTTTTAGTGGCATTTACTTTTACATCTTTTAATACATTTGCTGATGAACCAGTTGATGAAGAGGTTGTAGAGGTAAGTGAAGTTGTATCAGAAGACGAAGAATCAGATGACGAAGTCGCTGATGTTGGTAAGGTAAGTGTTACCGGTTCAAGAATTAAAAGAATTAATCTAGAAGGTGCTACACCTATAACGGTTATTACTAGAGCTGATATAGATGCTAATGGTTATTCAACTGTTTACGATGCTGTATCTAACCTTACTCAAAACGCAGGTATGACTAATGGTGAGAACTATCAAATTGGATTTACTCCAGCTAACCAAGTTATCGATTTAAGAGACTTTGGTCCAGGAAAAACCCTTGTTCTCGTTAACGGTAAAAGAATGGCTGATTACCCTTTCCCATATAACGGTAATTCTTCATCATTTAACTGGGGTTCAATTCCTTTAGCAGCGGTATCTAGAATCGAGGTCCTAACAGCAGGAGCTTCTTCAGTCTATGGTTCAGAAGCTGTAGCAGGTGTTATCAACGTTATTCTAGTAGACAGTGTCGAAAGAACTACCTTAAGAGCTACCGGAACTCAGTTCACGAAAGCACAAGATGGAAATGGTGGTGATGTTGGTATTGAATTTACTACTGGTGGAACTATGGATAAATTTAGATGGACTGTAGCTCTTGAAGCAACAAAAGTCGATCCAATGACTACTTTAGATAGACCTGAGCATGACGATTGGAGAGATGGTAAAACTGCAGACGAAGATTTCCCTTGGTGGGCAATGAGAATGTACGGTGCAGATCCTTCAGTTGGTGGTTATCAGTTCTGGGGTCCAAGTTCTATTCATGGCCCTGATGGTCAAAACATGGGTTACACATGTGCTGGAGCGAATAACATCCCTGGCGTTGTAGAAAATAACTACCAGGCATATAGCTCAACTTACCCAATTCCAGGTACAGCTTGTATTCAGGAACTTACACCTCCACAAACTATCAGAAATGAAAGAGAAAATAATTCTGTGTTTGCTTCAGGTACTTATACTATAAATGAACAAGCTGAACTTTATTTTAAAGCTATGCAGTTTAATACAACTACAACTGGTACTTACTTTGCTCAGTTCTACTATCCTCTTGGGGATTTTGGAAGATGGTCAGTAGGTTATTCTGACTATGGTCCAGCTGAGCTTGCTTTACCGAATCCTGTAACTGGTGGAGTTATGTACATGATGGATTGGAACGCAATTCAAATGTTCAATCCGCCTAGTTGGGATACTACATACGAAGAAACATCAGAAACTTTTGATTTAGGTGTTAGAGGTACTCTTAACAATGGTTGGGAATATGACGTTTCAGCTACAATTAATGATTATCTTTCAGAAAGTGATGGTAACGCATGGAATGCAGCAACAATGCAAGATCTTTACTTTAATATAGGTGGTACTGATGCTTTAGGAAATCCTTGTGTGATGGATGCATTTGATTTATATGCTGATGGATATTGGGATGGTGGTTTTGGAACACCTTCAAATCCATATGGTGCATATAACTATGCATATTCATGGGGTCAACCAACATGTTTAAACGTTCCATGGATTATGGATAAATATACAAACGGTTGGGATTATGAAGAGTATCAAATAGATAATTTTGAAAGAGCGACTTCATTCTCAGACTTCTATACTGCATCACTTGTTGGTGAATTTGGAATGTTAGCAGGTGGACCAATCGGGTTTGCTGCTGTTGTTGAGTATCAAGAAACTGGATACGATGTTGAAGCTTCACAAAATAACAAAGATGGTCTTGTTTGGGGTACGGGTTACGCTGAAGGTGGAGGTTCTAGAGACAGAACTTCATTCGGTGGAGAATTAAGATTCCCAGTAACTACAGAACTTGCGATATCATTATCTGCTCGTTCTGATGAATATGACGATGCTTCTGCTAACGTAGATAGAACTACTGTTGGTGGAAACTTTGAATATAGACCTAATGACAAGGTTCTTCTAAGAGGTTCATATTCTGAGTCATTTAGAGCTCCTGATATGCAAAGAGCTTTCCAAGAAAGAACAGAAGGTTTTGGTGGTATTGTTGACTGGTATCAGTGTTTCTTAGTTAATGGAAATATTGAAAATTGTGGTCCTTATAGCCAATCAAATGTTGTTATTGTTACTGAAGGTAACAAAAGCCTAAGAGAAGAGCTTGGATCATCATCATCACTTGGTATGGTCTGGCAAGCAGCTGAAGATTTATCAATTACGTTGGATGCTTATAAAGTTGTTCTTACTGATATCGTAAGTAACAGTAGTGCAGGTCAAATAGCTTATGAAGAAGCAGTTTGTCGTGCTCAAGAAGCTGGAACTCCATTAGAAAATGCACAAACACTAGAAGGTTCGTACTGTTCTGATATTTATGCAAGTATTATCAGAAGTGGTAAACCAAATGGTGGTGTACAGCCGGATGATCCAAATGCTGTCGAAGGATTTTCATCTATTACTAACCAACCGCTTAACTTAGCTGGTCAGGAGTATCTAGGATTAGACTGGTCAATGAACTATTCATTAGTTACAGATACTATTGGTGATTTCAGATTCTCAGTCAGAGGAACTAATAATATTGAAAACAAATTTGCTTCAGAGCAAGGTACTCCAAGAGTAAGTTACATGGATTCATCTTACATATTAAGATCAAGACAAGTTCTTTCTGCTTCATGGAGCTATGAAGATTGGTTTGCATCAACATCTACAACAAGAATAGGTCACATGAATTACTACGAGAACACTAAAGGTAGTCCTTATTTTGATACCAATCTAACTGTTGGATATGATATCAATGATGACACTGTTATATTTATGACAGCTGGAAATATATTTGATTCATTCC
>Ga0315315_10000355_pt1 | contig 37473 bp, 65 predicted proteins | sample M140m3416metaG_FD_203699 | JGI IMG/M metagenome (GOLD analysis project Ga0315315, IMG submission 203699) | Ammonia-oxidizing marine archaeal communities from Monterey Bay, California, United States - M1 40m 3416 | ecosystem: Environmental > Aquatic > Marine > Intertidal zone | place: USA...
TGCATCATGGTCGTATTGATTGTCTTCGGTTTTAGGTGTATTATGCAAAGCCCTTCTTGTAACGTCAATACCCTCGATTAAAACATTTAAGTTTTTCATCATCTCTTTCATACTGCCCGCATCTATTCTTTGTTTTATTACAGTAGTTTCTTTACTTAAGTTCTTAAGTATATTTTCCCAACTCATTGTAATCACTTCTGCGAGAACTTCTTTCCGGTAGGAACGTGTTGTTTCCCCTTTTTAGTTCCTTCTCTTTTTTTTCTATCTTGATATTTCAATCTAGACTTAGAGGTTTTCTTATAAGTTCCCTTTGGCATATACCTACCCTTAGTTTTAGACTTAGGAGTTTTGCCTTTTTCTTTTGCACTATGTTGTTCGGCACTACCCCACTCTTCATTAGTCCAATTCTGTAAATCTCTTTGAGTTTTGGCCTTAGCCTTTAGCATATCAAACCAATTCATAGTCTCCCCTCGGATTCAACCAATCTCTTTTCTTACCTTCTGCTGTAATTTCATGCCAAATGTAGCCATTAACTGTTCCTATATTATCTCCAATCCATTCTAATAATTCATCTTCAATATCTTCTTGTGTAAAATCTTCTTCAATACCTAATTCTTTAGCAGTAAGAAAAGCATTTACAGTAATATCCTCGTAGGGTTCATCTTCGGTGGAATAAGATTCGATTACAAAAACTCGTTCTTGTTTTTTAACAATTTCAAACCAACTACTAATCACGATAACCACCACCTGCTTTTTTGTAAGCGGCGGCGAGCATTTGTGCTTTTCTTGCAGACCATTGACCTGCTGCTCCTCCTTTACTACCTGCTTTAATTCTTTGAAACTGTTTTTTTCTCATCGTTGGCTTAGTATAATTACCTGCTGAATTAACAGTAGATTTCTTTTTCTTCTTAAGAACTTCAAACCAAGTCATGCTAATATTCACTTGTAAAAGACCTAAGTTTAATATCCTTCCGTTTTTACTAATTTTGTGGGTAATAAAATGTTTTACCTAACGAAAAGTGAAAAATGTGGTGGAATTTTTTTACCACTAGCGCCCGTTTTTTTTTTAATTTACTACCATAACCGTAATAAGGATACTATTATTAAAAAATTAAGGAGCATAAAAGGGTTTAACCCATCTATTGCAACTAGTGCAGCGTTTATTGTCCCATTCTCCTGATGCGAAGTTTAAATGTCCCTTACAATAAGGACAGTAAGGCCGTTTTCTTTTACTAACGTTATCAAGAGCAGGTTTTTTATGTGTTTTTGTATCTTTTTTATTGTTTTTACTGATGTGGGGGCTAAGATTCTTAATTATGGAGAACCACAGGCCGTCAGATAGTGCCATTAGCCCGCCTAAAACACTAATGTTAATTAAATTAACGATAAAAAATAAAAAATAAAAAAAAAATTTGCAAACAAAGCATATGGTTGGAGACCTGATTTGATGTCAATAGTACCATATGGTAGCATCATTAATGATGCGCTACCACATCAGGAGGTGCTATTCGTGGACGAAGACGAAGAAGAAGAACAAGAGTAAGTAAATTACTCATGTGTAAGTCGCCCACCACACCATATGGTTGTAAGTGTAACTTTGAGGAACGAAACCCCCAACTGAACAGTTTTTTTATTCTACTTACTATCAAAATCCGGCTTCGTAGTTAGAACTAAGCGTGTTCAGGCTTAGATTTTTGTCAATCACTCAGCCAAAGAAAAAGTCTTATTATTGACTAATTTTCTGACTTGAGTTATTGAGGTTATATCGTGGGGTGTTTTCATACGCAAATATTTCAAAAAATATCTGTTAGTTGTTTGGCTGTAAAAATTCCAACAATCGAAAAGAGTAACATCTCCTTCAAGGTCAATTTCTGCAATTTTAGTTTCATATGAATAAAATGCACAAGTGCCGTTCTGATAATATCTTATTTCTTGGTTTGGTACTGTTCGACCTGTTCTACCTCTCATATTTTCGCTTCTAAAATCCATTTAAATCAACCTCAATACTTTACCGTCTTGTATCCATGTTGCTACAATCGCATTCTTTTCCTTATCTGAATAATAATTAGATAAGGTTAATACACGAATTGCAATTTCATTGTTTTTCGTTTTTCCTACTAGCATTCCTCTCAAGGCTCTTGGTCTGTTCGACATATTATTAAGGATAATAAAACAATATGGGGTATGATTCCCAAAGTTAATCATTACCATATGGTTGTGTACGTCAGTGGAACTTTGAGGAACTTAGTACAGATAACCCGATGGCCTTTCGACCAAAGGGCTACCACACAAATTTTGGGTTTAATTCTCTTCTTCTTCTTCTTCTTCACTATAAATGTAAGTCATGGTAGCATACCTCCTTGATACTATACCTTTGACAAAAGAGTATATAGGGATTACACAAAGTTTCATACCATATGGTTGTACATACACTTTGTCGTGTACAACTTCATTTCTGAAAGTTAATACCAATAGGACTTCAAGGGATAATTAACGGTAAAACATATAGAATATGTTCAGAGTTAACTGATAAATTACTGTTTTCCATGTATAACCGTTTGACTTATTGGTAGAGTATTGGTTTACTAAGCGAAAAGGCTCTAATCTAGAATAGCCTACATACTTTTCAATACATCAATCTCGAATCCTCAGTTCTAAGTTATACACTCGGATTTGTGCCTTAAGGTCACGTTTCCTGTGAGAGTATAATTATCTCTATCCGCCCTATTGGTGTTGTTCGTTTCGCGTTGAACTTACGCTTGGGAATTTTACATTTGATTTAATGCATCAAGATAAGTCTTGAGAACATTAAGTGCTTTACCTGTTTCTTCAACTACTTCAGAAGCAGAATCGCCTCTAATTTTAAGAGACTTTACAATATAAACATGATTTGAACCCGACTTAGATTGTGATATTTCAATCTCGTAGGGATAACTCAAGTTTAGTATTTGGTCGGGGTTTGTTGTTTGTACTAGTGGGTCGTTTGACATACTACTAGTATTGCCAAACAGTAAGTAGGGTAGCACGACAAAGTGTATGCTACCATATGGTTGGAAGTATACTTTGTAAACGAAACCATATACTGTTTTTTCATCATTATATATGTGAGAGGGCGGTATAACCCAATAATATACAGGATGTAAATAATATGACAGAAAAATTAGAATTAGAAGATAAAATTGACTTAATGACAACATGGATTGAAAGTGAAGATGTTCAAGGACATGATAGGGCTGGTTGGATAACTAACTGTTGGACTTTCGCTATGGAAGAATATGAAGATACAGGTGTTAAATCTACGGTAAGTACCACAATTTCGCAGATTTCTAAAGCAGCAAAAAGATATCAAATTGAAGGATATCCGATTGCTTCAAGAACTTCATCAAACATGACACAAGAAATGACTGATTTAATTGCATCGCATGGAAATTTCCTTGATAATATGGTTCAAGCCTTTGAATCATTACCTGAGAACCATGTAATACACTCGAAAAAATCAGAAGCAAGACCGGACAGAAGATATGCTGACGCTAAGGATTGGAGAAATCATTGGTTGAAGATTATAACTGATAAAGTAAAAGAAGAGGCTAAGGAGGCTACTCAATAATTGGGTAGTCTCCGTCCCTCTCACAAATGGGGACGCTAACAAAAGCACCGCTTCATACCATATGGTTGGAAGGTTGCTTTGCTAACGAAACCACATACTGTTTTTCTGACTGTATTAGTGCAAGAGGGTGGTAATCCCAAAATATACAGGAAGTAAAAATTATGACAGAACAAATTGAATTACAAAATAAAATAGATAAAATAACAACTTGGTTAGAAACAGAAGAAATGGTTAATCACGAAAAAGGTGCTTGGTTAAATAATTCTTGGACTTTCGCCATTGAAGAATATAATGAAACTCAAACTAAGAGTGTAGTTACACAAACTATTTCACAGATGTCAAAGGCTGCTAAAAGATATAACATAGCATCTTATCCTTTGGCTTCTAGGTCTACTTCAAGCATGACGCAAGAAATGCAAGATTTAGTCTTGGCTCATCAGCCTTTCGTAGATGCTATGTGTGTAGCGTTCGATTCACTACCAGAAAATCATGCAATACGTTCAAAGAAATCTACTGCACGACCGGATAGGAGATATCTTAACACAAATGATTGGAAACAACACTGGCTCGATTATATTATTAGTAATATAAAAGAAGACGCAAAGGAGAGTACTCAATAATTGGGTACTCTCCTACCCTCTTGCACATGGGGTTTCAATTAGCAAAGCCAATTTCATACCATATGGTTGTAGGTCTTAGACACACTAAGAATAGTAAATGAAAATCATGTACTTTATGGTGGGGCGGTCGGCTTATATACGGTTTCGGGAATCCGATGATGAAAAGGGGAAATGGTTTCATTTGCCCGAATGTATTCTATTCATCACATAAAGATACTATCTTAGTAGGAAATACATATTACTACCTATTATCAACAACATTTCAATGACTTATATCTTAGTTTCTATATAGTATAGTATATTATACCAATATAGATACATTATAAGATATAATATAATAGATATAGTAAGCACGTTTGAGACATTTAGTTAATTCTCGTTGTTTCTTGCTATTTCTTATCTCATTTGAGAATGAGAAACGTGAGAAAAGTGGGAAATTAGAATAATTTTAGATATAATTATTATTATTCTCATATTATCATAATTATATTATACTACTACTCTCTCTCTCTCTCTCTCTCTCTCTCTCTCTCTCTCTTAGGAGAGCATGAGAAAATGAGAAAATAATAAAAAGGCACTATAATGTGCCATTCCAAGTAAATATCAAACATTGCCTCTCTCAAATGAGTGAGAAGTGCTTGAGAATTACATCACACTCACACATAAGGATAGTCTCGTAAATCTAGGACTTAAAACTACTGAAACAGGTATAGCATTATTCCCTCAGTAGCAGAGAGTGTTAGTTGACCTTGTGGGAATTAGGGGTTTTTTACAGTAATAAGAACCGAGTAAAATAGTTAGAATGTTCTTAGCGGAATGTTCTTTCTATACAACTCAGAAGAAGATGCAGAAGTTTGCATTAGAAGAACCAAACACAACAGTTGAGATTCAATCAATTGAATATCAAGTAGCGAAAAATGACCTTCGGGTAGTGAAGTAGTGAAAGACTTTCTAGAGAGAATTAATTCTTAGTAGGCTTGGGAAATCTAAAAAATGCTTTCTTTGGAAAAGGTATTTCTAAAGAACTAAGCGCAATAATGATGAAAGCAATTTTAGTCATGGTCTTTCGAGGCTATGCATTTGTAAGTAATATTAGTAGTCGGCATGAGCAGTAAAACATCATTGGTAACATATGACTAACGTTATCGTACCACCTTCGTGTAAAGCGGCATAGCACGTTTTTTCTTTCCCCTTTCAAACTCAAAATATCCTGTATGGTTTACTGCCCTACAAAAATGGGCTTGTCTTAACTGTCATTAAGGCAAGTCCTACATACTCAACGATTCTTGTCTTACTACCTTCGGAACTAGAATACAAGAATCTTTATGAGTTAGGTTTTAGATAATAATAAATTGGAAATTCGTTCTCTGTTCGGTAACGTGTTGACATCTCCTATCTAGTCGTGTGGTGCGACCCAATTTCCCTAACTATCACATTCCCAAATATAACAATAATAAAAAGAGGAAATAAAAATGAAAATAAAAGGAACAAATGAACAAGAAGAAATATGGAAAGAAATGACTTACGGTGATTCTCACATGATGGTCTATGCAGGTGCAGGTACGGGTAAAACCTTTACAATCGTAAATGGTGCTGAACACGTTGTCGGTAGAAAATGCTTTTTAGCATTTAACAAAGCAATCGCAACAGAATTAGCAAACCAATTACCTGATGATTGTGAAGCAAAAACGTTTCACAGTTTAGGACTTGCAGCGATTAAATCAGAGAGAAGAAACTGTAAAATTGATAATAAGAAAACATACAAGATTGTAGAAAACTTACTTGGTAAGAAATTTAAATCAAAGACACAATTGGTTAAACTAGTTAGTCTAATTAAATCATCAATGGTTGAATGGGATGATAGAGAATCAATTATCTCAATTATGCAAGAATACAATATCGAGTTCGATGGTGTATTAGAAATGAATAATGCTTTGAAGTACTTACCTACAATTAAGAATAATTGTATGGATTTATCAGTAGTTGACTTCGATGATATGATTTGGCTACCTGTCGAATTAGATATGAATGTCAAACATTATGATGTAGTCTTTGTTGATGAAGCACAAGATTTCAATGAAGTCCAAAGACAATTAATTTTGAAGACTTGTAATGGTGGACGAATGATTGTAGTTGGAGACCCTAAACAAGCAATCTATGGATTCAGAGGTGCTGATTCAGCATCAATGAAATTATTCCAAGATACATTATCTGAATCTCCTAGAGGTGTAAAAGAGTTTACTCTTAGCATTACTTGGAGATGTCCTAAGACAGTAGTTGCAGAAGCAAATCGTTTCTTTAGTGATTACTCATGTAGAGAGGATGCAGAAGAAGGTGAAGTAAATGTTAATGTAGCCTTTGACCCTAAAGTTGGTGATATGGTTTTATGTAGAACAAATGCTCCACTAATCCAAAACTGTTTCCAATTAATTTCAGAAGGAATACCTGCCTTTGTATTGGGTAGAGATATTGGTTACAGTCTGCAATTATTAGTTGGTAAGGTAACTAAGAATAACGATATGTTAGTATCTGATTTCTTACCATTGCTTAACAAACATATTGAATATCAAATGGATGTATTCAGAAAAGCAGATAAAGAAAGATTAGTTCAATCTCTTGATGATAAGAGACAATGTATTACTTATCTAACTAGAAATGCAAATACCGTTCAAGGTATTCTTGATAACATCAAAGCAATCTTTGGTGATGGAAAGAAACGTGGTGTTATCTTTGCTACTATTCACAAAGCAAAGGGATTAGAAAAAGATAACATTTGGATTCTAGAGCCTCAACTTATGCCTCATCCTATGGCTAAATCTGATGCAGACAAACAACAAGAGACTAACCTTTGTTATGTGGCAATCACAAGAGCAAAGAAGACTTTGAATTATGTAGGTGAAAGAATTGGTTAAATGTGAAGAATGCAATGACAGAGGAATTATAGCAGTACAGCAAGCAGAAGGCGGTATTGAAATAGAACCATGCATACCTTGTAATATGGAAGATTATGTTGAGTATATTGAGTCTCTTGTTGATAGAGATTTACATCATGATTTTTTTAGGAAACACGGTATTGACGAAGAGGGGGTTGAGTAAGTTGAGTAAAATCTTAACTTACTCTTCCCTACTTTTTTTTGGTTTGGAGGATTTTGAATGAACATATTTATTTTATCAGAAGATGCAGAAGAATGTGCTAAGATGATGTGCAACAAACACGTTGTTAAAATGCCAACAGAAAGTTTACAAATGTTATCAACAATAGCAGACCATTTGGGATATGAAAATGTACCATTCAAACCTGTAATGTTAAATCACCCCTGTACTATTTGGGCTAGAGAAAGTAAACAAAACTTTTCTTTCTTGTTAACCCACACTAAGGCTTTATGTGATGAATACACTCTTAGATATGGAAAAATACATAAGGTTCAAGATTTATTATTATTATACAATGTCCTATGGATTAAAGTTCTCAATGATTTACCCGACATCGGTTTAACGCCTTTCGCAATAGCAATATCAGAAGATATGTCTTGTAGAAAAACAGAAGGTTTCGATGATATGTCCATAGTAGGAAAATATCGCCAATATTATTTAGATGATAAATGGCATTTAGGAGATTGGAAAACTAGTCCTCCTTCTTGGTGGCCTGAGAACCATGTAGAAAACAAACGTGCAGAAGTAAAACTTTTGTGTTCAAATATAATAAAAAGAATGAGGAAATTACAATGAGATTTAAAAATGTTAAACACGCAGAATATGAAATAATAAGAGCGATAATTCACAATCCTAACAATGAAAACTTTATTGTTTCAATTGAAAAGGTTAGAGAAAAGGGTATCCCAAAAGGAGATAGTGTGGCTGAAAAACGCTTTGCTAAAGCAGCAGCAAACATTATTTCTATTTTAAGAAATCTTCAAGGTAGTAGGTTATCATCACTACCGGAAGAACATATGGACTATGGACTTACATTAGAACAGATGATTAAAGAAAATCAAAGGAGAAATAAAAATGGATATAATAAATGAAATAAAAAATGGAAAACAGATACTAATATTACGAGACCCGATACCTAAAGGTAAATTAGGTATATCGTTTGTCTTCGATGATGATAAAAGGTTCAACGGAAAATTAGATATGACAAAACATAAGAATTTAATTCTTGCTATTGCGAAAGCATTTCAAGAGGAAGAGGAATAAAAATGAATATAATTGTAGAAAAATGTATAAAATGTAATAAAATTAGAAAAATTTGGAGTAATGAAAACGGCTTTCAATGTAAGAAATGTTTTGACCCCAAACCTACTCGGAGTGATTGAGTTGTCAATCATGGTTGAAGATTTTAGTAGAAAACATTACGCAAGATTTACAAATGGTGTAGTTTGTTTGGACGATGTTCAAGCATTTACTTGGAGTAAACTAAAACCTAGTGATGATTTAACTAAGTTTATCTATCCTACTACTAAATCAGGAGATGTCTATAAAATAGTTATTTTCCTCAAAGGAGGACAGAATTTTATAACAGCAACAAGTCCTAAGAATCTAACAAAGGTCATTAATAGATTCAAAGAACAAAAAACCCTTCTTGGAGAAGATGAACTATGGGAAGAGGAATGACCGAAGAATTAATACAAAATCTAGAAGCAATGAAACACCACTACAATAAATTAGTAGAGGCTTATGAAAAACTCCCTCATCTATCCATGATGAGAAGAGTAATTCTAGATGATGCACTTACAGTAATAGGTGCAACAATGGATGGTGTAGTTAATGAATTAAGAGACTACACTGATATGTATAAGGAAGAATAAAAATGGAAAATATAGAAATGAAAAAATGGAGAGAAAGCCAAAACTACGAGATAGGACACATAGGTTGGTCTGTTTTAGGTGGTAAATGGTATCAAGTAAAAGTCATCGGTAGGGAATATTACCCTCTAACGAATAATTTTAGAAGACATATTGTAAAAATATTAAATATGGATTATACATTTAAGAGAATAACGATTTACACAAGAAAAGAAAAGGAGGAATTAAAATGAGTATAGAAGAAAGAAAAAGAAGAAATAGAGAACTAAAAAGGAAAGCCCCAATACCCGATGGTATTGAAGATTTGAGAGGTATTACTTGGAGAAATAAATATAACTCCACTGTAATCACTATCTCACAAAGCACAACTACCGATACAGGTAATGTGTTTTGGTTAGCAGATGTAGGCGGAGTTTATTCTACACACGATTTAAACAATCACTGGAATAGATTATCAGATTTAGGAACAGAAATGTTAGAACAGGAGGAATAAATATGGAAAGAAATGTAGAATTTAGAATGGTGAATGATGATGAGATGCCTCCGTTAGTAATAACGATGAATGAGGATGATGAAGTTAAGGTTGTATTAAACCAAAATCATTTGATTTGGTTATCATTAAATCGTAAAACAATCGGTGGTTTACCCGAAGCATTGTATAAGAATATAGATATGTTACTAGATGGTTTTCTTAGAGAACAACGTCAAAATGAGAGGATGGAATAATGGTTACTTATAGTAGATTAACTAACAAGTTACTAGAATTATCTAATTCCGATGACTACGAAGAAGCAAAGAAAGAATGGAGAATTACAGGAAATGTTTGGAGAGAATCTTCTAGTGGAAGAACAAGGAATCATGTTTCAGGACATCCTAATTCTTGTCTTTGTGGGCATGATATCGTTTATCATTTTGAAATTGAGAATACTGAAAATGGAACATTAGAGATTGTGGGTTCAACCTGTATTAACAATTGGATGGTTCTTCGACATATGGAAGAGAAATTAAAAATTGATAGAAGAACTATTACTGAAAAGATGATTGAAGAATGGAAGCAAACTGCTGTTCAAACTTTAATCAAAGACGCTTGGTGGGAAGAAAACGGAGAGATGTTTAAAAGATTATTTAATAATATAAAGGATTTTGATTTGAGAATTAATGTCAAGAAAACAGGTAAAACATATTGGGACGAAACTTTGAAAGAATATAGACCAGAAACTTTTATCCGTAAAAGTGGTAATGGTTTTGATATAACAGACCCTCAATATGAAATGGCCTCTATTGTTTGGAGATGGAATCATCCCGACAATAATAAAAAACAGAGAGACTCTAAAAGAGGAACACCGAATGATAAACTTATGGGAGATTTATTTTTCTTTAATTCTAAACTATCTGAAATAAAACAACGGATTCTTAAAGAAGATGAAAAAGATTCTTCTAGGATTCAAGAACTTAATATGTTAGAAAAACACATCCGTGATGCAGTTATTCAAACTAATGAAGAAGATATTAATCAATTGCAATTCCTACAAGGTTGCAGATACTTCGGCATTAGACCATTTACAACAGGCGAAGCCCAAAATAATTGGGAAAGAAGATTTCTAAGAGATATGAGAAGAAGAGTTGTTAGAATGGAGAGACCTTCGCCTAAACAATGCGATAGTCTTATTAATATATTACAGAGACGTAATGATGTTCTCTTAGGAGATGATGAGGTGCATGAAAATGGCTAAAAAGAAAGAAAAGAAAGAAGAAAAACAACCGGAAATAACTAGCGAGCAGATTATTGAGAGTATGAGAGGAGATTATGCAAATCTTTTATCATACGCTCAAAATCTTGAGAAAACAATTCGAGACTTCCGTCAAAAGATAGAAGTTTATGAAGCAATGCAAATACAATTGCTTGGTGATAAGAAAGAGTTAAAATCTTACATCTCACAATTAGAAACAACATTGCAGCAACAAAGACAATCAACACAGTCTTGAACATAGTTGAAACAAAAAAAAAAGGAAGTAATAAAAATGAAATTGAGAATAATGAATGAAACAGGACATACTGATTTAGATGTTAATGCATCTGAAATGATTGAACAGTTGGCAGAACACCCAACCCATTGGGTATATGTTGACGGAGACATGGTTAGCCGTGAATCTGTTAACGATATTAATTGGGATGATGTTGAATCTGTCAATCTAGTACAAGCAATAGTTGGCGGAAACCAATAAGTCAGTCAAGATGTCTTATATCTTATCTTACCATAGAATATAATGTCTATCGGTAATTACTATATGTTAATGTTAGTAGTCCCAATAACGGGAGATGTTATCAGATAGGTGGGAAGCCTATCAAAAAAAAAAGGATGGAATAAAAATGAAATGTAGAAATTGTAATAAAAAACTAGGAACAAGAAATCATACCGCAAGGAAAAATTCTACAACTAATTTATGTTTTTCTTGTGTGCGTAATCCACCAATGGAAGAAAGGTGTAAGGGCATTACAAGTAAAAATGAAAAATGTAAAATTAGAAAATATAGAGGTAGTGATTACTGTAAAATACACATGAAAAAAAAGTGAAGAATAATGGATTATTACAACAAGAATAAACCCGATGAAGAATATGTTCTTCTTTGTAGTAAAGATTTACTAAACACAATAAAAGGTGCGGGTAATAAAAGAGACCTTTGGTATTCCTTTTGGAGAAGGAAGACTAAAAAAATATCATATAAATTATTATGGTATAGCATAGTTAGTCATATTATTAATGGCAACTCAACAATCAAAACAGTAGAAGAATTACGTGATTTTATCTACTATTCAACAAAACAAATTAAAAATAACAAAGAAAACAAATGGAGAGAAAAAAATGAAAATAAAAATAATAATACCCACAGTAGGTGATGGAGGCAACACTTCAACATCGAGTTTCCTACTCAGAATATCCAATAACCAAAAGAAATTGTATAAACAATTATTTACTGGAACAGTAGATAAAAAGGCAACTGAAATAAAACGGTTATCAATCGAACCTACCCCTAGTAAACTATATGGTTCTGATAGAGTTATTATTAGAACACCCAAAAACATGAATCATAGGGGTGAACATATAATTAATTGCGACAGAATTAGGATGAATCAAGTTAAAGAGGGAATAGACCCTATTTTAGAAACAGTTTCTAAAAAAATACAAAACAACTTTTTTCCCACAAAAGATTACGATAACGATAAAGTAGACTTTATGAATAGTATTACCTTCAAATATTTTGACGGTAACGTTCGTATAATTTATGGAAGAACCAACAAGAGATATTATATCAATACTTTACCTAGAAATAAAGCAGATATTGTCAAGGCAATCAGTAAAGTAATTCTAAGGGCTTCACTTTCAAGAAGTTCGGTTCAATTGCGTGAGTATTTAAGAAAGGTTACTACCTTTCCTCATAATGTTCTGTATGCTTTAGAAAACAGGACACCTTATCATTTTTTAGATGAGTTCCGTAAGACTGATGTTGTTATTAACACGAAACTAATAAGTGATAAAGAATGTGTATTAGAAATATCTGATAGCACTTGGGGTGTAATATCAACTAAAGAATTAAGCACTTTCATTGACTACTATAAGTTCGGTAAGAAAAGAAGTAAGAAATGGAATATAGGTGTAACCAACGAGTTTCTTTGGACTGAATTGATGGGTAGTCCACCGACTAGAACAGAATTAGAAAAAATGAAACAGTGGTTATTGCAACATAGAACTTCTAATATTATAGAAGATAGAGCAACTAAATTATTGTTCGACATTGCGGCTGAAACTCCTCAACTTGATTTCGTGCAATTCAGAAATCCTAAGAATAAAGCACTGTTCGTTCATGGAAAATATTCTGATTGGGTTATTACTTATACAGGAGACGGTATGAAAAGAGGTAATCAAGACGTTAACACACATCAAGTAGTAGGATTCAGTCAAGAAAAAGGCAATTGGCACGGTATGAAACTTTCAGGTTCTATTTGTATTGACAATGTTTCTAAGGGTGCTAGTATCGGAGACCAACTAACAGCGAGGGCATTAGCATTAATCAATGAAGACATAGCGGCACATCATCTTTACACAATTAAACCGTTAATAACAGAAGATTTAAGAAATGGTGTTAAAGTAATGCCGAGATTAGACAGGAGTAAATTAAATGCGTGGAGTCAAAGAAAGTGTAATGAATATTTACAAAAAAAGGAGAATAAATAAATGAAAATATGTAATAAATGTAATAAAGAATTAGGAGACCTACGGGTTAAAGACGGCGATTGTTGTAGAATAGTGGTGATGAAATGAAATGTTCAGAATGTAATTCTATTACTACAACCTTCGATGAAAGAATGGGTGAAACTATTTGTTCTGATTGTGGGTTAATATTATCAATAAACGTGTTTGAAGAAACTAGTGTATCAGTCAGAAGTAGTAACACAGGAAACGCATTTGGTAATCCCTTTTCTAAAACCCGCGATGCCGACTTTAACGGATTGGGTTCAATAATTGGAAGACAAGATATTACAAACAGGAAGACCTTCTCTTTATTTGAAGAACAAAAAAGGACTGATTATGATTCATCAACATACAACTTTAGGTTATCTGCAAGTATATTTTTATCTTATTATAATGGTAAAAACTTACTTGCAGAAGCAACAAGGAAATATAAAACTATGAAAGAAGAACATTTAGTAAGAGGACTACCAATAGAAAACGTAGCGGCGGGAATAGTTTATTATGTGTTAAAAGACAAGGGAATATCTGTTTCCTTGAAAGAATTTTCAAGACAGAGTAAAATACCTATTAAAAATATAGTAAGGACATCCAAAAGAGCCAAGAAGAAGTTCGGCTGTACTGATTTCAATTTTATAAATATAGATAATATAATAACTGAAACCATAGAACGTATTCGTGTTAGGCAGCAAGAAACAATAACAAGATATAATAAAACACATAAAAATAGTCCTCAAGGATATAAAACTTATAGAAACAACAGAACTAGTTTTGAAGACATACAAGGGGACTTAAGACAGGATTGTTATAGATTTGCTGAGTATGTTAAAAGATGTTATGATTTGTTTGATGAGACATTAACTAAAAGCGATATAATAGCGTCAATGTGGGTAGTATCTCAAATTTACAACTCACAAAGTATCACAACTGCTGCACTTTCCGAGTGTGGTGGTTTTAGTGAAGTAACACTAAGAGATAAAAGAAAGAGAATCTGTTCTAATCTAAAATTAGATATAGACAAGATTAAATTATATACTATTAATAATATAATAGACGGAGTAAGATAAAATGATAAGAAGAAAAATGACAATGGAAACAACAACAGGAAGAACTACAATAGATATTAATTATTGTACTGCTTTCTCTATAAGAGAAATAACAAAGAAAGGAGTCTTGTCTAAGGCAAAGTATGAATTAGATATTCATATGCAAAGTGGTACTATTTTTACCGCTACTGTTACAGATAAAGAACTACTAATCTTTACAAACTTATGGGAAACAGAACGAGAATATCACTTGTCTCTTTCTGAAACAGAACCAAAAGAAATATATGAAAAAGAGGAATTAGAATGAAAACAAAGAAATTAAAACAAAGAAAATTATTGATAATTGGAGCAGGTGGAATAGGTAGTTACCTAGCATCTTTCCTAGAAAGAATTAGCGAAGGAAGACAGGCATTGTATGATATTACAATTTACGATGATGATAAGGTAGAAGAAAAGAACCTATCCTATCAAAACTTTAGTGTAGAAGATATTGGTAAAGCCAAAGTAAAAGTGCTTGGTAACAAAATAGGAATACAACCTGCAATAACAGACACAAGAGAACATCAAGTACTTACAGCAAAACAATTAACTGAAAAGAAATATGATTTAGTTGTTTGTTGTGTAGATAATTTAGCAGCAAGAAAACTAATGTATAAAGTAGGTCATGGTGAAGACAGTCCTGTTAAGTGGTTAGACCTTAGAGCGCAAGGTAGGAACGGAGTATTGATTTCCTACAAAGTCAATCCAATTCTAATACCCGATTTACTTGTCGGCGCTGAAGGTTCATTCAGTTGTCAAGGTGGCGATTGGGATGGTTCGGCTAAAGATATTAGTACTATGCATATTGCCATAGCGGGTATTGCGACACAGTGGATTCAACGTTGGTTCAATGATAATAATGACGTAGCAGACAAAATGGTGGTGAATGTATGAGTAAAGAAGACACAGAAATAGATGATTTAATAGAAGAAGATGTAGGAAACATAGTTAATGTAATATCAACAGATGGTTTCTATAAACAAGCAGAAATTGTAGAGGTATGTTGTCCTGTTTGTCTTGAAAAGTTCTTAGGAACTAAAAGACACGCAGGTGGTTTCATAGCCGGACATAGAGCATTCCATGAGTTTGAGAACTCTCAAGACTTTATGGTAGAACAAATGGGAGGAATATAAAAATGAAAGAAGAAATAAAAGAAGAAATAAATAATGAAGAAAATGAAAAGGCAATGGAAGAGTTTGATTGGAAACAACATATTAGAGATGTTTACTCTGATATGCTAAAAACCGAAGGCGGTGTTAATTTTATTAGACCGTGTGCAGATACAGAAATGTTCTTATCCGCTATTTGGAAGATGTCTGATGAAGTATTAGAGGGAATGGAAGTACAAGTAGTAATAGACGATAAAGATGATTTGTATATTAGTAGCGGAACACCTGCCTTTGTATCCTTTGAAGGACATGAAGACGAACTAGTAAATGGCGCACCAATGAGAATACCGATTAAGAGTTGGATTCATACTCATCCTTTCGGTGAAGCATACTTAAGCAGTACAGATTGGAGAACTGTTAACACATGGCAACCTATAATGAAGAGTGCAGTAGTATTAGGGGATAATCAATACCTAGCGGTTAACATGAATAATGAACAATACGAAGAAGGGACTTATTCTGCAAAGAAAGTTTTCTATGGTTTACTACAACAAACAGTTTTTGACGATATAGAACCTACAACGGGTGGTGAAGAGTAAATGGAGAATAAAGAATTAGTTGAATATTCAAATAACGTTGCAAAAGCAGTAAAGTCTCTTGTCAAAGATAACAAGGAGTTATTAGACTTAGTATGTTATATGCGAAAGTTACTAGATGAATGTCTTCACGAAAATAAAGAAGGAGATTTAGTTATGTTAACTAATGACGACAAGAAGTTATCTAGAGCCTTTGAAATTATGATGTTAGTTCAACATGAAAAAGATTTAGAGAAGGAAAGAAAAGAACAACTTAAAGAGCATTTTGGTAATCCGAAAGGCGAGCAACTAGGGTTGGGTGCGTTTAAATGAATATGGAAAATAGCAGACAAACAACATTGAAAGAATTTGGATTAGTATTTTTGGTAGCAGTAATGTTATCAGGATGTGCGGGAGAAATTATTCCCGACCCTCCTTCGGATGATGATAGAGTTATTCCTAACTCTTCTACATTAGAAGGTTCATTTACTGTATTAGTTGGAGACAACAATTCAACTACTCCTGTAATTATGTTGGGTAATTCAACAACATGGTTAGAAGTAATCAGTTGTAATTATACCGCAACACATCTAAGTTTTACAGTGGATAATAATACTGTATCTTTCCATAACTATACCTTTGAAGTTGGAGGTTATGTTTCACAAGGAAACACAGTTTGGTCTAATGGCTACGCTCCATCAATCGGTTCAGTAGAACTATACTTCTCGGATTTTACATATGATATAACAATTAATTATACTATTACATATAGGGAATGGAGAGGAACAGAGTGAGTGGCTGTCTTTATTGTGAAGATACTGTTTATCGGCATGGTTTTTGTTACGAATGTTATTGTAGGGAAAAGGGCTTCTGATGGTTAAACACAAGGCGGTTACTATTCAGTTCCCTGCCCCACTACCTGCTGAAATACTATGTCCTATTTGTGAAGGAAATAAATGTAAAGTTTGTGATATGACAGGCAAGATGAAAATGGTAGTTGATGCTAAAGTCCCAATACAAAGAAATCTAATAGTAAAATATGTTTCTAATCATTTAGAATCTATTGCATTAGAATTATCTAGAAACTATGGTCTAGTGCCGGAAGTAAATACCGAAGAAGTATTTGAGTGTGATGAAAAAAGACAATATGAAATTGTAAAGATAAGTAGTTTAGGTGGGGTCATTTGGATTGCCAATAGATTAGATGATTTAGAATCACCTAGATATTTCACTACAAAGAAAGAACTTACTAGATTTAAGGAAGGTTGGTTTACATGAGTGATGATATGGATATTATAGCGAGAGTTCCTCGCAATGCTACTACTGAACTACTAATCAAAACAGGTGAGTTTTGGAAAGTAGAAGTCGTAGATGTAAGATGGTATTCAGATGGAAAGCCAACAAGAAAAGGAGTTAGAATAAATATGGAAGAATTACCTACGTTAATTAAAGCGTTGGAAAAAATAAATAATAAAAATGAGGCGAATAAGGATGAGTCTAATTAGATTTGCAAGAATGTGTGAAGCATTAGAATTACAAAACAGTACAACAAACAAAATTAGAATAATAGACGAATCTCTTAGTTCGTTTACTAATCCTAAAATTGTTATTGATATACTCAGTCTTAATTTAGAAGTTAATTCTATTGGAAATAAACGTGCAGTAACTTGGATAGCAAACGCTTTAGAATTATTTGATTCAGAGGTTAAAGAAGAAGAAGAAATGTGGGGAGATATAGGAGAAGGGATGTATCAGTTCCTCCCTAATGGGAAAGAAAGTAATTACACCATTAAGCAATTGTATTCTCTATTAACGTTAGACTGTTCCAGTATTAATAGTGATTCTTATACTCTTTTTGCTGAGTCAGTTAATAATATGTCTAGTTTAGAAATAAAATGGTTCATTCGTTATTGGTTAAGGACTCCTAGAAATAATGTTTCTAATTCTACTGTGATTAAAGCAGTAAAAAGAAGATTTCCTAATCAAAGAGTAGAATATTTATCTTCTATACAACCTGTTTCTACTGTTTTTCAGTTTTTAGAACAAGGAAAACAACCACCAACTAGCATTCAAACAGGAATGTTCCTAAAACCCTCTTTAGCAAAACCGTATTCTAATAATCTACCAACAAATTATATTTTAGATGTTAAGTATGACGGTAATAGATATCAAATACACAAAAATAAATCTGATGTATTAATTTTTAATAGGAAAGGTAAGATAGTAAGTAATCAGTTTCCCGATGTAGTAGAACAAGTTAAAAAATTTAACGCCAGTACTTGCATTTTAGATACCGAGATATATCCTGTCATTAAAAATGGTAGCATAGACCCCGCACCACATAAGAAAATGGCCGCTAGGGTTCACGCTAAAGATAAACAAGAAGCCATGCTTAAATGCCCTGTTAAAATGGTTATATTCGATATAATACAATACATGGGATTCCTGTTAATTGATGAACCATATGAAAAACGTCTTATTCATCTGAAAGATTTTCCCATTGAAAATAGAGTGTGGTCTTTTTCCAAAGGAACTACAATTGAAGCAGCCTATAACACATCTATTAACAGTGGTTTTGAAGGTATTATGATAAAAGATTTAGATTCAAAATATAAAAGTGGTAGAAGTAATAATATTCTGAAACACAAACCGCCTAGAATCGAATTAGATTTAGTAATAACTTCTGCTAAGTATGGTGAAGGTAGAAGGTCGGGTTGGTTTGGTTCTTTTGGTATATCCGCCAAAACTGAAAATGGTTATCAAAGTGTAGGTAATGTTGGTAGTGGTTTATCTGATGGAGATTTACTGTATTTAACAACAGAACTTAGAAAAATAATTGATAAATATTCTTCTGATGTTTACCATGTTTTACCTAGAATAGTTTTAGAAGTTAAATGTGATTTAATATCACAGGATTCTCATGGTAACTATGGCTTGAGATTCCCTAGAGTAGTTAGAATTAGGAATGACAAACATCCATACAACTGTAACACAATAGAAGATATAAAAAATATGATATAGAAAATACGATAGGTAAAATATTAATTACCTATTGCACAAGGGATTGATATGCTAGACCGTAATATTGTTCTCGGTGTTTGTTCTGTAATAGCAAAGCCGACTGTATCAATTATCAAAGCGGAAAGGTATAGTTTAGGTTATAGAGTAAAATTATCAATAGTCTTTAGGAGTAACGGTGGAAGATTACAGGCACTACACCGTTGCTTCTTACAAAATAATATTCAAAGTAAATATAAAATATCTGAGTCTAAAAATAGACAAAGACCTATATTAACAATAAGTAAGTTAGAAGATATTGACAGATTTATGAAGACGTATGATATGTCTTCCGTATCTTTTGACAACAATTGGGATGTCTTTAAAGAAGTTAAGGACATAGTAGATACTAACCAACACAAGACGATGAAGGGTCTTGATGAAATACTAGAATTGAAGGGGTATCTAATATGAAAAAGAAAGAAGAAATGTGTCCTAGATGTGATTTAAGACTTACTAAAAATGGCAAACACATTTGCGAAATGTGCAACCTTTCAATTCTAGAAAACAAACCTGTTAATTCAATTGACGATACAGAAATATTAGGATACCACATACATCAAATTCTTTGGGAAGGATGTCAAGATTGTGGTAATAATAATTTTCACTGTGATGCAGGTGTTGTAGAAGAAAACAATTTGAAGTGGTACATAATACAAGTGCAATGTCAAAAATGTGATGTTAATTATGAACAAATAATGGAAGTGAGAATGAATGAGTCTAATAAAAATAAGCAAAGAACACACGAAGAGTAAACCAATAATAGTACTAGGCAATACAAAAATGGATAAAATGAAAAGGGCTATGTCCTTTGTATCCGATAGTCCCATAGTCATGTATGCTAACGAATATAACATAACCGATAACTTTAGTATCCCTAAAGATGTAGGTATTATTATTGACGAGATGCATTACAAACCTAATACTGATTTAATAAGAAGAACAGTATTAGAATACGCAGGTCAAGTTGTATTAATTACTGATAGTAAAAAGGCAGTACCAACTTCTTTGTATAACCTATGTGATATGAAAAGACCAACAGAAAAGTTAGATGTTCTAAACATATCTCCTAGAGCAGACGAACCTATCAATTATGATTTAGATATGTTCACTTTAGTTAGAGAGTATCTAACTAATAGAGATAGAGATGATGTTGCTACTAAATTAAGGATGAACAAACCCGCAGATAATCAAATACTATCTTGGATTATCCCAAACATAAATCCAAACAAAATAGCATTCATTGATAATAATGTGAAAAGACGTTGGGATAGTTCTTACTTTTATGAGTTATTAGCATATTCTCATAATGGTAAACTAAGTGCTAAGATGGTAATGCCTTCTAGAAGAAAATATTCTAAGTTAGGTAGTATTGCTAGTAGGTTAGGACTAAGAAGACATGAAACTTATCTTCTCAATGATTTATTGAAAGATGATAAGTTCAAAAAATATGCAATGACTAAGTTAGATAATTCAGAATGTAGGTTATTGAAACTTGGAGAAAAAAGAAAAATAGAAACAAAGAAGGTAGTATTACCTTCACCCACTTTAGATAAGTGGTTATAAAAATAAAGAGGAATAAAAATGAGAAAACAATTGAATGATAGAAAATATAAACGAAGAATGGATAAAATGTTAGATTTATTAGAGAAACAAAATGAACTGTTTCTAAAACTAACAAATGAACTACCTGTCTTACAAGCAGAAGTTAATCGACTTAAATCTAAATTATTATTATTAAAAGGAGAGGAAGAGTAATGGTGGGAAGATTAAAAGTTGTAAATCCCTTACAGTGTGTTATTTGTCTAAAGAACATAGAACATAAAATGTTAGATGGTAAAGTTTACACTACAAGTGGAAACAATGCCGCACCAATTGCAGAAGGAAGATGTTGTGATTTCTGTGATTGTGTAATAGTAATACCTTCTAGGATAGGAGACCTGTTTGACAATCCTATTGATGTTATTACTTACGGTCTAAGAACCTATAAAGAAAGAATGGCTAAAGATAAAGCCAACGGTATCACAACTAAAAGTTTGAAACAGAGGGCGATACAATGAGTGAATTATGGACTGAAAAATATAGACCAACAAGACTTAATGAAATAATAGGACAGACTAATTTTGTATTAGATGCAGAACATTGGGTTGCCAATAAAGAAATGCCTAATGTTTTATTGTACGGTGTAGCGGGTGTAGGTAAAACTGCTGCTGCTATTTCCTTAGCAAACGGAATACTAGAAGATAATAGAAAGAATAACTTCTTTGAGATTAATGCTTCTGATGATAGGAAGTTAGAGACAGTAAGAAATAGAATCAAAGAGATTGCTTCTACTAAAAGAATTGGTGATGTTCCCTTTAAGATTATTTTACTAGATGAGATGGATGGTATGACTAAAGATGCACAAAATGCATTGAAGAGAATTATGGAAAGGTATGCTGATAATTGTAGGTTCATCATTACTTGTAATGATAGACATAAAATTATTAATCCTTTAATGTCAAGATGTGCTAACTATAATTTTAAGCGTCTTAACAATAAAGACATGAAATACATATTGTGCGAAATCTTGTCAAAAGAGAACATAAATACACATTCAGAAGAGGAATTAGATAAGTTTATTATATATTTACAAGGGGACTTAAGACGAGGGTTGAATGAATTACAGGCTTCATCGGCAAGTAAACGAACTCTCCAATATCAAATAGACATGAATATGAAACCATACTCTGAAATTATAACAATGATAAATGAAAATAACTATGAAAATGCTTTAGAGAAGGTGCATAAATTGATTTACGATTCAACAGACATGAAGACTGTATGTATTAATTTACATACAACAATTCTAGAAACTGAAAGTGATTCTAGTTACAAGTTCAAAATGCTTCGTATAATTGGCGAAACAGAATGGCGCAGTAATAACATGAATCCTAAAGTCTTGGCATCTTGGATGGTAGGACAGATGATAAAATGATAGAGTTACTTTTGGTGTTGATTGGATTGAGAATATTAATTAAAATGTTAGATAGTAACAGGGGGAGAAGAAGATGGTAAAAAGATTCTTTGACTTTAATAAAGATGGAGTTGTTGACAAAGATGACTTTGAACATCTCATACTTAGATATGAGATAATCGTGTTAGGTGGTATAGCACTAATTATACTACCAATATTAAACACGTTAAATTACATTAGTGTAGATTCCAATTTCTTTTGGGTGCTTTGCGGGTTAGTAATGGCAGCCGAAGGATTGGTTGAAATAAAATACGAAAGGAAAAAAAGGAGAAAATAATATGAATGAAGAAATGAAAAATGAAATAATGAAAGCAGCAGAACTGCTCGGTTTATCCGAGTCAGATGCTATGAGTAAGTTCGAGGACATATGTACCAAGAACAATCTCGATGCATCTAAAGAACCTCTATTGGCTAGAGGACTTTGGCGACAATATTTTAGTAGTGCTAGAAACATACTAAATCGCGAAAAGACACAAACCAATACGAACAATTCTTTCTATAAGAAAGCATTTGGGTTCTTTGTATCGCTAAATGATGCAGTAGATATAATGGCATTGGATAGAGATAGAGTAGTAAAAGAGTACAATAGAGATAGTGATTTAACTTACTCTCTTGGAAAAATTGCAATCTTTGCACAAATAGAAGACGGAAAGTTTGAAGGAAGAATGATGAGAGACAATGAAGAAAGAGTCAAAGTTATGGAAGCATTACCTGAAAACAATGTAGCATTAGATAACGGTCTATTCTTAGTACCGCTAAATACTAATGACGCAGCATGGAACAAAAAGAACTACGGAAAACCTACACCTGTTTCAGAGTGGAGAAGAACCGGAGTTTTCATCGGTGAAGTTGACGGAAGAATGGGAGCATTCGCTTTTAGTTACAAAGGCGAATCATCTCTTACTTTTACACCTAATACTTTTGAATGGGTACACTTTGATGCGTTCTTTATGAACGAAGATTACAGTACTATCTTTGGTGGTAAATCTAGAACAATGGAGTCTTTAATTCTTAACAATGATTTAGCAGAAGAAGACGATAGAAAGAGAGTACCATTCGGTTCTGTACAAGATATAATTATGGAATACTGTACTGAAAATTACAGCCCATTAGTTGACTTAGAACAGGCTCATAGTAATGCTGCATCTAGACCATACAAGCAGCGTTATGTTGTTACTGATGGTACAGTTACTAGTATTAATATGACACCAACAGGTAACGGTAATAGAATCATTAACATTGATGATTTAACTACTGAGTTTAATTTTGATAATGATGGTTTTACAGCAACTACTTGTTGGATTCCATCTTCTTTAGTAATTGATTTTGGTATCGGTTCAGAAGTTATTATAGTTGGTAGAACAAGTCAGGGAACAGATGACGAAGGCGCATTAAGACCTGTAACAATTAATGTTAGTGGTATCTATGTTATTAGTGCTAGAGGCGGAAGTCCTGAATTAATCGAACACGTTGAATCAGAAGAAGACGATTGGTTCTTTGACTGATTATGTAAAAGTGTAGTCATGCACATATTGTTGGCTATAAGGGTGCAATACCCTTTAAATTAAAAGGAGAATATAAAATGAAAGAATATGAAATAATAAATGCAACAGTAATTAAGGGAAGTAGTTATTGGTTTAATGTAAGTAAGGTTGACTTTACTACTAGAAAACTAAATGACATTACAGGACAATATTGGGTTAAGTTCCATTTCTCTTCCGGTAAAGAAATAAGAATAGTAGTAGAAGAAGAAGATTTAGATGAACTAGTAAATATCTTTGATTATCTATTATAATATAAATGGTGATAAGAATGACAATGAGTTATGAAGAAAGAAAGAAAATAATAATGCAACAAATACAAGACAGAATGAAGAGAGAAAAAGAGTTCCTTCTATTAGGAATAACAGGTAATCCCAAAGTCGGTAAATCCGGTTTAGCAATGGATTGTAGAACAGAAGAAGAAATTAAGAAAGGTATGACAGTAGAAATACTAGACCTAGATGACGGTTCTACTGCTACTTGGGATTCTGCATGGAATAGAGATGAGAACATAAGAGTGTTCGTACCTAATATTTGGAATGAAGATGGTTCAATGAATTGGGATGAAACATTCCACAACTGTTCTACTTGGATTAAAATGTTAGAAGAACAAATTAAAGAAGGAAACGTAAAGGCTGTAATTTTAGATGGTGTAGATAAAATCTACGAAGGTTCTAGTGATGTACTTCGTAAATCGTTAGTAAAAAATGCAGCAAGAAGCGGTTCTGTAATACAGGATTCAGATACAGTAAGAGTAAGTCCGTTAGATTGGAAAGTTAGAAATAAGATTTATGATAGAATCATTAATCCTTTTGTAGCATTAAGAACTAATAGGTTTCTTATTACACATATGAAACCTGTTTACGAAGGTATAGGCGCACCAATTGCAGTAGGAGAAACTCCCGATTGGTACAAAACTACACCACATAAACTATTACAAATAGTAAACATAAAAGAACAAAAGTTAGGAAAGAAAACTACCTACATGGCGACACTAACTGCTAGTAAAACTAATTCCAAAATGGTAGGTAAAAAATGGCCTGTATTCGTATTAGAAGAAACAGGAAATCAATGGAATGGAATACCTGAATTAAAGACAGGTGAATTATAATGGAGATAAATAACAATGAAAATAATAATAGAAGCAAAGGAACTGAGTAAATTAATAGAAAGTGTAGCATTAAAGGGAAAATACTTCGATGGTGGAGAATCTAAAAATGGTATGTTATCAGCACACGCATATTTAGTAGTCAATGAAAACACACTACAAATATGGAATGCCGACAATACTACCATTTGTGGGTTGAAGCAAGACTTAGAAGAGTCTACTCATGCCGATACTGAAAGTGGTTCAGCCGTAGTTGATATCAAGAAGACTGTTAAATACTTAAAGGGATTTACAGGGTTGGTTACAATTGAAGCAAATGATTTCTTGTACATTAGTAATGAGTCATCAAACGCTACTTTACCATTAGTAGTTGAACATAGCCATCAGCCTATGATTGATATGTTAATTGAGTTTGAAAAGACAGTAAGAGATGTTAATGTAACATTCCCTACGTTTAGAAGAACTACCTTTGAAACTAAACTACACGTTCTAAGTGATGTCTTAACAGCCGCTACAAAGGGCTGTGATGTAATCAATACCGCTAGATATAAGTTTGATTATAATAACAATATATTAAAAATGTCATCTATTAAAACAGATTTAGATAAATATGAGACTACGGTAATAACATTAACTAGAGATGGCGAACCATCAACCGTAGAGTTTACAGGTTTCTTTCACGGATTTTTTGACTTAACGGCAGTTAATATTTATTTGAAAGACGACTCTCCTGTTTTATTTGTGTCGCCTAATAGAATATTATTGAAAGCACCTTACATGGATAGGAGTTAAGAGTATGATAATTAATGAAATTAAAAATGGCATTGGTTTAGTTTGGAGAGATGAAAACAATAACAGACTACAAGAAACTGTTTCTTTGAAAGACTACAAACATTACTTTTTCATTAAGGCTACGTCAACTAGACATAATAATTTGTTAGTTAAAGACAACAATACAAGAGGCAAGTTTCAAGTTGACCTGTCTTATGAATTAGGAGATTGGGTTTCACTAGAAGGTGAATCTTTAGTAAAAGTTTCGTGGGGAACTAAATCTCCTAGTCTTAGGTATCAGATTAGAGAGAAGTTAGAAGAGTTAGGAGTTGACTCATACGAAGCAGATATACCACATCATTATCGGTATGCTGTTGATGAGTTAAGTTCTATTCCCGATTATAAAATGCGTAAGTGTTTTTGGGATATGGAGTGGATGCAAGGCGGAGAACATGATGGTAAGATTACCTGTATAGTAATATACGATAGTTACGATGATGAGTATAGTGTATTCGCTTGGTTTCCTAACTTAGAGCAGAAACTTAGTATGGAGTTCCTTTACAAATTAAGAAGGAATTATAACTTAAAAATATTCAAGTCAGAAGAATCTATGCTTGACAACTTCTTAACATATTTTATTCAGAAGAGACCGGATATGTTAATCTCATGGTTCGGATGGAAATTCGACTTACCTAAACTAATAGAGAGAAATAGTGCCTACAATATTGATTCAAGAATGTTATCTCCTTTTAATGAAGTAAGAGGGGTTTCTTGGAAGGATAACAAAGTTAAGATATATCCTAAACAAGTAAACGGGTCTTCTCCTATAACACAACCAATTAAGGGAGTGATTACAGTAGCATTAGATTTAGTTTTTGAAAGACAGTGGAATGATTCACAAAGAGGAACATTACCTTCTATGGCTTTAGATTATATTTCTGAATCTGTTTTAGGCGATAAGAAATTAGTTAGTGAAAAGTTTCCTGATAAAAATGAGTTCTTTGCTAGAGGTTGGTTAGAAGATACTGAAACATATCTAGAGTATGCGATAAAGGATGTTGAGTTAATCAAAAGAATTGATGATGAGAACCACTGTATTGATTCAGTTTTAGCATTACAGAAATTACTTATTGCTCCTTTTGATGCTTGCTTCTATGCAAGTAATATGGGTGGAATATATTTTATGCGTAACGCTAATTGGAAAGCACCAACAGGAAAGAAAGGTGAGAAGGTTAACTACGATGGAGCAATGATATACAATCCATTAACAGAAGGCACAAATGGAAGATATGACAACGTAGCCGCGTTTGATTTCGCTTCTCTATATCCTTCAATGATTATTTCACGGAACATTTCATGGGAATCTAAATCAAAACTTCCAACAGAGTTTGCAGTTAACTTAGCAATACCTAGAGATTTTAGTGAAGTGAAGGAAGAGAAGATGTTGTATTACAATACTGATAAATTAGGACTATTACCTAAGTCTCTTATTGAACTTAAAGCATTAAGAAACGAATACAAAAAGAATATGAAAGAAGCAACAACCAAAGATGATAAGATTAAATGGAATAATAATCAAATGGCGGTCAAGAGATTGATGGCTTCATTTTACGGCATCACCGCGTATCAAGGATTTGGTTGGGCTGATATAGACCTAGCCGCTAGTATTACTGCTAGTGCTAGAGAGGCTATTAGATTAGCCGCATTTAAAGCGAGGGAATTATAATGAGTAAAAGATGGAAGAAAAGAGTTAATCAAAACAATAAAGATACAATGAAATTATCAGAATTAATAGCATTTATGATGAGTAAATATCCTATGACCGAAGAAGAACACAACGCAATATTAAATTGGGAAGAGTTCAACATTAATATAGAAAGGCAGACTACAACAGAAGAACAAGCAAAGCAGACATTTTCAATAGAAGCGATTGCAGGTGTTACTGCTACCTTTCATCTTTGGCTCTTAGGAAGAGTAAAAGATAGGTGGGAATCAGAAGATTGGGATTTAGATAAAGCACCCCATGCTATTACTGTTAATGCTAAAGTGGATTGGAGTAATGACATATGAAAGTAGTTTACGGACATACTGATTCAATTTATGTTCAGTGTGATGATATAGAAAAAGCAAAGAACGTTTGTAGTGAAATTAACGACCATGTTAGGAAATCATTTCCTAATCTATTAGGTTTAGATGAACACCCTGTTACTTTAGAGTTTGAAAAGTATTACAAATCACTAGGAGTAGGTGCAACAAAGAATAGAAATGCAGGTTTAATAACTTGGAAGGATGGAGAATATCTTGAAGAAGACGAGTTTGTTCTTACAGGTTTCTCTGCTAAAAGAGTTGCACAAACAAAACTAGCGAAGGAAACACAAATGAAAGTATTGCGAATGTGGGTTGATGGAGTTGAAGAAGAAGTAGTCTCTAGTTACTTACATGGTTTATTTAATACTGTTATTTCCGGCGATATAGAATTATCAATGCTTACTAACAGAACTAGATTTCGTGAAGAAAGATTCAAGGTGAAATGTATGGGTGAATGTAAAAAAATGAAATGGGGAAAAGTTTTCTCACTATCAGAAATCATTGAGAATATTGCAGAACACCGCAGTAATTTTTCTAGCGATAAGTGGAAGTGTTGCAATAAACCTAATCTTAGAACATTACAAGATAAGAAACCCACAATCGGTTCGGGTATAGAAGGGGTATTGTATTACAACTCTTTTAATGAAGTGCAAATAGATGACTCTTATCTTTATATTAAAATTAAAGATAACACCACTACATACATACACCCACTTACACAAGAAGATACAATTCCTTCTTGGGTTTCAGTTAGACATGAATCAGAACTATCTCACTTTACTCCCGATTATTTACATTATGCTTATCAAGTAGTTAGTAAGGCAGAACCTATCTACAACGCAATGGGGTGGAATATAGATAATATTACTAAAAGTAGGAATCAAGATTTGGGGGATTGGTTTTGAGATTATCTTGGTCTATGAAAAGAAGAATAGAAAGATGGAAAATTAGACACGCTAAAATAAACGAATGGATTGTATTTTACAAAGAAGAAATAACAAAAGATTATAACAGAATGAAAGGTTTTTTACAGAAACTAAATAAAAAAAAGGTTAAAAAAATGAAAATGGATAAAAATAAAAAAGAAACTATGTTCTTTGACTCAAAAGAATATATAGGATTAACAGTAAATAAAGGTGAAATTAAACTTATAGAAAAACCACCTTTAAGTTTTTATTCTTTTAAAGATGAAGAAACAATAGCACCAACATGGTCTCCACATGACAAAAATTGTGATTGTGAAGATTGTTTAGAAACGTTATTAAACACGTTAAAGTTTAAATTTGATACGGAGAATGATGAATAATGAAAATACAAAAGAAAGAAGGATTTGATAGGGATTTTACTTATCAATGGAATGCAGATTGGAAAGAAGAAGATACTGATAAACCTATATTGAAGATAACTAAATCTTCTGTGGGACAGTTTGATTGGTGTCCTAAGAAATATGAGTTTGGATATATAGATAGAAAACCGCAAGATACTTCAGAAGCAATGCACAATGGAACATTAGTTCACAACGCATTGGAGGAATTTTACAATGTTTTTGATATTAAGAAAGCAGAAACTATGGATAATAAAGAAGTAACAGAATATATGTTTAGTCTATTTCCTATTGATAATATGTCTGAAATGTATGAAACCTTATCTATTAACGAAGCACAACGTTTTATGGTTGCTAAAGAAGATAAAACTTTAGAAGAGTTTCTTCCTGTAATCAATGAAGTTACATTAGATGCACAAATTACAATTAACAGAGCAAACTATCCAAAGTTCCCATTGAAGAGAGATTATGTTATTCATTTACAGGGGATAATAGATAGAATGTTTGTTGATAAGAATGGCTACATTCCTATGGAGTTAAAGACAGGCGCATGGAAAGAGTATAAGAAAACTATGATGAGAAAAGAAATGGCTTATTATAAGTTAATATTTGATAATTGTCCTATCGAACAATTAGAAGCAATCGGTCTTAATCGTGAAAAACAAATAACACATTGGGGTTGGAGATACCCTGCCTCTAATCTTATATATGTGGAAGAACAGAAAAAGTCTAGCCATAAAGCACTTATGAGAAGTATAGTAAAATTACTAAAGGCGTATGAAGATAAATCATTCCCAACAAAATACAATGCTAGAACTTGTTCATATTGTAGTTACTTAGATATTTGTGATGGTGGAGCAGATGAGGGGTGGTTATAATGGTAGAAGTTATTATTTGGACGGCTACTTGGTGTGCGCCCTGCAAAGGACTTAAGACTTGGACGGATGTACATTTTCCCTTTGTGATATACAAAGATATAGAAAAAGACGTAGCCCCATTTGAGATTAAATCAGTACCGACAATGCAAGTAGGTCAAGTGTTTATAGCAAATGTTTCAACAATAAAACAATATTTATCTAAAAGGGGGAATCAAATTAATGGAAGTTAAATGGATTTATCATAATGGTATTAGAGTTCTAGCATTAGTAGTCAATGATAACGACCCATATGAATTTTGTGAAAATTGTGGTAAGAAACATTATTCTCATCCTAAATTAGCAATCAAAGAAGACAAAGATTGGTGCGGGGATTGTAATGATGAATATTTTAAAAAACATATGTCTGATGCAGAATTAGGAATGTGGACTATATATGAAATGGAAAGAAATAGAGCAGTAGTAGTAGTAAGAGAGTTGGATGTAAATGAGTAAGATAGAAGATATAGTAATTAAAAAAATAGAAGCAAGAGCAGAAATTGGAGAACGTAAATATAATACAACAATGGAAAGAGTTGACTTGACAAGAAAAGCATGGTTAATCCATGCACAGGAAGAGGCTTTAGACCTAGCAATTTATTTACAGAAGTTGATAATGTTGGAGGAAGAGTAATGAAAAACAGTTGGTCTTTAAAAATAATATATTTTATAGGTAAAGTATCTACTATGATTAGTAGATTTAATAGCAACAGGTGGAGAAAATGAAGTGGAAAGAATACTTTAGAAGAAAGAAAGAATACAAAGAGAGGTATAAAAAATGAAAGATAAAGTTGAAAAAATATTAAGTTCTAGAGAATGGACTTTTGCTGATTTAACTAATATGAATCAGTTAGTAAAAAACTTTTCAGAAGAAATATATACACAGTTAGATGCTAAGGAAAAACTAACTATTGTATGGGAAGAAGATATATATAGAAATGTAAAAAGTTCTAACATACAGTCATTCGGAAGTTTCTTCCAAATGTTAGTAATAGAACAAATACAAATACAAGTAGCAAGTACATTACAAGAACAATTACTTACAGCGAATGTAAACTTTAGTAATAATAAAAATAAGGAGGAAGAAAACAATGTTGTTTCCGAGGGAAGTTTGGGCGGGAAGCCACTTAAAGAACGCACCGCAGATGAAAAGAAAGATAGTGAAGAATAAGAAAGAGTTTATTGATTGGGTTAATATTTACAATGGAAGAATGAATTGTTATACAACAGTTTATGATTTTGAAGTTGTGAATGATAATACTAAAATAGATTCTTCGGTTGTTCTTGACAGAATGTTTCTAGATTTTGATGCACATGATGAACCTTTAGAAAACGCACATAGAGATTTTATGAGCGTTGGAAAGAAACTATCGTCATTGAATATAATGTTCAATGCTTATTTTAGCGGGAAAGGTTTTCATATCATTGCACACGGAGAGCGAGTTAATGATATTAGATGCATTCAACAGTATTATACCGAATTGGCTAAAGACCATCCTACACTTGATAGAACAGGTATTCAAACTAATAGGTTAAGGAGAGTTCCCAATACTTTGAATCTAAGTAGTGGTAAAGAAAACAATCACTACTTTTGTACTCCACTAGACTTTGCTTCTTTAGAAGAAGTTTCTATGTATGATATATTAGTTATGGCTAAACATAGAAACCCCATGATAACAACGGGAACAGAAAGAATTGTATTTCCTACCGTGAAACCAATTCACTTGGCAGATATTGAAATAGAGATACCAAAACCTATCGGAACATTACCAATCATACCCTGTTTGCATAATGCGATTATGGTCGAGAACCCTAGTCATTATGCTAGAGTTTACTTGGTTCAATGGTATAGAGACTTACTTACATTAGGAGAAAGAAAAGTTTCTTTGGAACAACAAAAGGAAGTATCTGAATTGATTATGACAGAGTTAGCAACAATAGCAGGTCATCCTGAAGTATGGTTAGATTGGGATTACAATAAGACTAAGAAATATGTTAGTGGAATTGTATCCAAAGGTTATCATGCAGTTGGTTGTGGGTCGTTAATTACACAAGGATATTGTGTAGGAAAATGTTGGAGGTATCACGAATGAAATTATTAATAGATAGTAGAGAAAACTCGGAACTAACAGAGAGAGTAATAGAAAAAGCCCAAAGTCTAAACGTGCCGTTTGAAAAACAGTGGCTAGAAATTGGCGACTATGTTTTCAATGACGTTTGTTTTGAGGCCAAATCTTCTTTTGATTTTATTCAATCTATTGTAAATAAAAGATTGTGGAATCAATTAGATAATATGGATAGAGCATATGTAAATAATTTAGTTATTGTTTACGGTTCATTTGAAGATGGTTTTCGTAAGCATTTAGAACACATAAAAACTAGCATGAATAAAACAGCACAAAGAGTTATTCTTAGAAAGAAGTTCTTTGGTTCGATGAGTAAGATAATATTAGATACTGATTGTAGTATTATTTGGGTTAGAGATGCATTAACAGCCGCAGAATTAATTGCAGTTGTTTGTAAAATGCAACCACATGATAGGGAAGTATATGTTCCTAGAATTGTGAAACAGAAAAAAATTAGCACTACTGATTTAAGAGTGGATGTATTATCTACAATTAAAGGAGTAAGTGATAAAAAGGCTAAACTTTTGATAAAGAAGTTTGGTTCTATAATGGAAATAGGAGAGTCATCTTCTTTAGAATTATGTAAGATAGACGGTATTGGCGGAGTATTAGCAAACCGTATTATTGATACTTTAAATTCAGAAGACAAAATACAAATATAGGAGAAAAGAAAAATGAAAAATATTGATAATAATTTTAATGAAGATGAATTACTAGAAGAGGCAATGAGGAATCAGTTTAATGAAACGAAAAATACAACATTAAGGCTACCAAAAATAGTTGAAGAATATGCAGATAGTGCAATAGAGGTATCTAGAAATAATAGAGTACCTGCAATATTATCAGCCTATTCCTTACTAGGACAGATTTGTAAAGAAATGGTTTATGTTCCAAAAGGAAGAGGTACAGAAGATGTTAGAGTTCACATTATTTGGCTACAAACAAGTGGTTCGGGTAAAAGTGAAATGTATAATTTTACAGGTAGAATAGCGCAGTATGTTTTTGATATCATTAATGGTAGACATAGAGACAACGTTGAAGCAGAAACAGCAGGTGAAAGACATAATAGATTTTCTATTCATGCTGTTAAGTCAACAACAGACGCGGCACTTATCGGTAAAATGAAAATGGAAGATGTTACTATTACTGATGATGACGGCAACACTACATACGAACAAATACCTAAACAACTATTTGGTGGTTTGGAAGGTGATGGTCTTTGTGTGTATGATGAGTTCGAGTATTCGGGTGTTTTCAAACCTACGCAACATAAACAAGAAGTTGTAATGTATTTGAATACACTAATGAATACTCTAGCAGGTCAAAATTATAGAATAACAAAACAATTAGCAGAAGGTGGAGAAATGTATTGTGATAGCAGACGTTCTATTTACGCTACATCCTATATTCCTAAAACACTAACTAGTGTTATAGCAGAAACAGGACTACTGCAACGTTGTTTAATCTATATCAGAGAAGTTCCTATAAGTGAACAGAATGCTGTAAGAGAAACATTGAGTAATGATTATGGTAGAATTATAGATACTCAAACACCAATCAATAAGTTTGGTGATGCCTTTGTGGAAATCTATGAATGTCTTAAAGAGAAGTATGATTCTGTTCCATTGGAAGTTAATGATAATATGTCAGAAGAACAGATTAGAGAAGCAGAAGTAATCAGAAGAAAGAAAGTAATCACGTTTTCTAAAGGTGTAAACGATACAATAACAAACGAGACAATTAAGTTTCAGAACTTTGTACATGATAGCCGACCTGCTGTAATTGAGATAGCAAATAATTTTATTACTAGAATGCAAGTAAGTATGGTTAGACTAGCAGTTCTTTCTTGTATTGCAGAAGCACCTAAATTACCAAAGAAAGATAGATTCAAACTAACTAGTAAACACGTTTTACAAGCATCTCATGTAACCCAACAATGTTATAAATCTCTTGTATTGTGGTTAGATTCAGCCCTAAGAGCCGAAAGACTATCTTCTGCCAAGAAACAAAAGTTAGATGTATTTACAAAAGAGTATAAAAAATTAGTAGAAAATGGAAAATCAGTAAGCATAGAAGGACAGACAGGAGAGTGGATAAATAAATCTGTACTATTAGAAACAGTAAGATTAGTAACCAATGCATCACCTGCAACAGTATATAGGAACTACAAATCTAATAAGGAGTATTTTGACGAAATAAGACACAACAAAACTAGATTTGTAAATATAAAAAGGAGAGGAATAAAATGAGTAATAAAACATATGAACATACATTTCAAATGTATAATGTAAAAGATGGCCCGAAAGTAATGATTGAAGCACTAAACACGTTAGGACAACAAGGTTGGGCTTTAAGCACAGTAATGAATATAGGAACTGATAGATTAATCGCTTTCTTAGTAAGAGATACAACTAAAGAAGCACCTAATCCACAAAAAGCAGACCAAGATAAAATTACTGCTTTGTGGTCTGCAACAGGTGATGAAGAGTGAAAAGAAAACAATATAAAAAAATAATGAAAATGTTTTCACATATTAAAGTTGTAAGAAATTTGACTGATGAAGAAAAAGAAGACGAGTTGGAGTTGGAGTTTTATGACAGTGATTGCTAAGAACGTTTTAGCAATTGATTTAGAAACAAAAAATATGTCTCACGAAATTGGTGGTTGGGAAAACACCCATATGTTTCAAGTATCAACTGTTTGTACTTGGGATGGAGATGTAGGAACTATCTATATTGACAAATCAGTGGACGATTTGAAAAAATCTAACGTAATTATCAAACCATTATCAGAATTAAAATTCGATTTAGAAAAACATTTTGATAATGGTGGAAAATTACTAGGTCATAATATACGAAACTTCGATTTACCTGTTTTGAAAAACGCAATGGATATTTATTGTATCAGAAAATACCTAGATAATCCTGAATCATATATTGATACTAGCGCAATACTTTCTAAAGAATACGGTGAAAGATATTCTCTTTCTAATTTAGTTCAACATACACTTGGTTCTGATAAATTAATGGATAGTGCAGATGCACCAAAGATTTGGAAAACAGGAGGCTACTCTCAAGTCGCTGAATATTGTTTGAAAGATTGTGAATTAGTTTATGATTTGTGGAAACACGGTGTTGAGAACCAAATAGTTAAAGGCTTCTCCCTTGAAGAAGCAATTGAGAAAGATTTGGAGGTGATGTGGTAATGGCTTTAAGTGCAACATCTATTGCTATTTGGATTGTTTTTATAATTATGATTTCATTATTATTTTTTGCAGCCTTTGGTAATAGTAAATATTCAGAAGATACTATTGAAGAGTATATGACGAACCTAATAAATGAGGAACAAAAACGTGGCTCTAGTTGAGGTATGTAACTTCTGTAAAGAAGAGACTATACCAAGACGGATTCGTGGGGTCTATGTTGGTAGTCTTGATGAAATCAAGATTTGGCAATGTAGAAAATGTAAGGCTTTGTGGTCGAATAATTAATTTTATTCGGCCATGAGGCCGCTTTTTTTTTTTATTTTTTTAAGTATTTTTTTTTTAATTAGTATTCTTATATTTTTAAGAATAGTATTTTTTTTGTAAAGAGCAATTCTGAGAGTATATAAACTGTGCAGAATTTGTATTTTAACATAAAAAATACCGCAATGTAAATTAACTACTTGGTGTTAGAACTACACTAGAGTGAAGCGGGTTTGTCAACAGTGGAAATCAATCAATCAATTATAGAAGGTTTAACCCACTTAGATTTAGACTTCGCTATGTTTTTTGTAAATACTTTTTTTGTAATCGTATCATTACAAATAACTCACTTATTTTATGTATTATGGGAGGAAAAAAGATATGAAAGAAAGAACACATCACAATGGTAAATGTAAGTGGATGACCGATTTTATGGAGTCATTGAAAGATATAGAAGTTGAGTAAAATGAATGAAGATTATTGGGAAGCACAAATAGAAGGTTTTGAAAATCAATTCAAGAAACCAATTTGGAGAGACTACTTAGAAACTCAACGTAAGTTATTAGATGAAGTATTTTCTTTAGGTTTAGATTAACCACTCAGGTAAAACCGGAAAATTATCTGCCGCTTCATTAGCCCCCGTAGATTCATCATCTACATCAAAGTAGTCTGTAATATCTCTCCACGCTTGTCTATATTCTAACAACTCTTGTTGTTGTTCAGTAGTATATAATGCAAATCTATCTGTTAACATAAATTGGTCTGTAAAAACTAAAAATGCTTCTCTCTCATGTCCAACGGCTTGCCAAGTCCAATCTTCTTCTTCTACATGAGTAACATTACCGTCACCGTCTTGAAATACTTGTTCTCTCATTTTAATCACCCGAATGTATTTATCACCCTTACATTAACCCACGGAATAGCACCTATTTGGTCTGTAATATCATTTAATACTGATGATTGGTTACTAGTGCTTGTAGATGTCTGCGTAATCAATGTGTTAGCACTTTCACCGAAACTACCTATTTCTCTTAACACACTACAATAGACATCATTTTGATTATCCTCAAAATAGTGTGGTAAAGTAGACGCAGGTTTACAGTATAAATTAGTAGTATTACTATCAGCCCAAACTAAACCTATGAAGTACCAAGTTTTTTCATCCATTTCATAAGTCTGATTAGCATTACCTGCGGCATTCTTTAATTGTGCTAGTATTGGGCTTGTTGATGTAAAAGTTATTGATGTCTGAGCCACCAAATTGTCGGGGTAAGGCGCACCACCAACAGCCGCTTTAGAATCATAAACTCCTATTTTCATAGTTGCATTACTGTTTGCGGTTGATGCTCTCATTGAAATATAATCTATTGTTCCTCCTTGATAAGACCACATTGGAATCATAGAAACATAATTCATAGCAGTACACGCATTGAATGTTTGAGTCCTTATACCCATCATTCTTGAAGGAACTCTATACTTTACCGTACCAAAAGCAGATATTCCATTTACTGATGCTCCATAATGGTCATTCTTAGTTGCTCCTCCACCACCTGTTCCATCATCTACTGTACCATCACTCTTTCTTCTTCTGAATGCTTGTCTACCCATTTTTAATCACCTCATGGATGGCATACTGCGTGTATGCTCCCTGCAATATTCGCTGTTGAACCTTGCGTATTTTTAAATCTTATGCGGATATTACTACTATTAATATCAACTTCTATTTCACCTATTGGTGCAGCACCATCATAAATAATACCGTATTCTGTAAAGTTAGCGGCTGAACCATCATAATGGCACATAACATCCATTGTTTGTACTTCATTGTTTGAAGAGTCTGTAATATGAACTGATGCTTTAACTGCCTTAAAGTTAGCATGAGGTACTGCTAGTAATGTAATATAGTTATTATTAGCAGTACTTGTTGCACCCACTACATTACCTAATGTTTTAATTCCGCTAGGATTATGAGTTAAACCACCGTAACCGCCTGTACCATCTACTGATACTA
>Ga0315315_10000357_pt1 | contig 37173 bp, 43 predicted proteins | sample M140m3416metaG_FD_203699 | JGI IMG/M metagenome (GOLD analysis project Ga0315315, IMG submission 203699) | Ammonia-oxidizing marine archaeal communities from Monterey Bay, California, United States - M1 40m 3416 | ecosystem: Environmental > Aquatic > Marine > Intertidal zone | place: USA...
CAATGGTAGAACGCTAGCCTTCCAAGCTGGATGTAAGAGTTCGATTCTCTTTACCCGCTCCAAAATTTAAAGTTAAACAAAATATAAAGTGAGGAAAAAATAAAATGTCAAAAGAAAAGTTTCAACGAAACAAACCACATTGTAACATTGGTACAATTGGACACGTCGATCATGGTAAAACAACATTAACTGCAGCTATAACAAAAGTATTGTCAGAAGCTGGTGGTACATCAAGTGCAAACTTTGTAGCTTACGATCAAATAGATAAAGCTCCAGAAGAAAAAGAAAGAGGTATTACTATTTCTACTGCACACGTTGAATATGAAACTGAAAAAAGACATTACGCACACGTAGACTGTCCAGGTCACGCTGACTATGTAAAAAACATGATTACAGGTGCAGCACAAATGGATGGAGCTATTTTAGTAGTTAACGCTGCTGATGGACCAATGCCTCAAACAAGAGAACACATTCTTTTAGCTCGTCAAGTTGGAGTACCTGCAATTGTAGTTTTTTTAAATAAAATTGATACAGTCAAAGATAAAGAACTAGTTGATCTTGTTGAAGAAGAAATTAGAGAATTATTAACTTCATATAAATTCCCAGGAGATAAGATTCCGATAATTAAAGGTTCTGCTTTAAATGCCGTAGAAGGAAAAGATGAAGCTACAGGAAAAAATGCAATTATGGAATTGATGAAAGCAGTTGATGAAACAATTCCTCAACCTGATAGACCAAAAGATAAACCTTTCTTGATGCCTGTTGAAGATGTTTTTTCAATTTCAGGCAGAGGAACAGTTGTAACTGGTAGGGTAGAAGCTGGTGTTATAAAAGTCGGTGAAGAAATTGAAATAGTTGGTATTACAGAAACTAAAAAATCTGTTTGCACTGGAGTAGAAATGTTTAGAAAACTTTTAGATAGTGGTGAAGCAGGAGATAATATTGGTGCTTTACTAAGAGGTGTTGAAAGGGATGATGTACAAAGAGGTCAAGTCCTTTGTAAACCAGGTTCAATAACTCCTCACACAGAATTTGAATGTCAGGCTTATATTTTGAAAAAAGAAGAAGGTGGAAGACACACTCCATTCTTCACAAAATATAGACCTCAATTTTATTTCAGAACTACTGATGTTACTGGTGAAGTAACATTACCTTCTGGCACAGAGATGGTAATGCCAGGCGATGATGGAAAATTTACTGTAAAATTAATTACACCGATTGCAATGAATGACAATTTGAATTTTGCAATAAGAGAAGGTGGTAAAACAGTTGGAGCTGGTGTAGTAACTAAAATTATTAAGTAACGCTTAGGAGCGTAGTTCAATTGGTAGAGCGCCGGTCTCCAAAACCGGAGGTTGTGGGTTCGAGTCCCTCCGCTCCTGCCAAACTTTATAAAAGATATGAAAAATCCTTTAAAATTTATTCAGGAAGTAAAACAAGAGACTTTCAGGATTACATGGCCTACAAAAAAAGAAACCATGATGGGCGCTGTTATGGTTTTCGCACTAGCCTCTATTGCGGCAATTTTTTTTCTTATTCTTGATCAAATATTGAGATTTTTATTAAATTTGGTTCTAACAATTAATTTTTAATCATGAATTGGTATATCGTGCAAGCTTACTCTGGTTTTGAAAAAAAAGTTGTTGAGTCTATAAGAGAAGAACTTAAGAAACATAAACTCGAAGAAAATATTGGTGAAATTTTAGTTCCTACACATCAAATTACTCAAGTTAAAAAAGGTAAAAGAACCAAAAAAGAAAGCAAATATTTTCCAGGTTATGTTCTTTTAAAAATTGAATTAACTAAACAAATTTATCATTTAATAAAGAATTTAACAAAAGTAAGTGGCTTTCTAGGTTCAGGCGACAAGCCAACACCAATATCTGACACAGAAATTCAAAGAATTTTAGGCCAAGTTTCTGAGAGTGCTGACAGTCAAAAAACAGGCATTAGTTTTGAAATAGGAGAAAAAGTTAAGGTTTGCGATGGTCCATTCGCCTCATTTAATGGCTTAATAGAAGAAATAGATGAAGAAAAATCTAGACTTAAAGTGTCAGTTTCTATATTTGGTAGAGCAACACCAGTAGATTTAGAATTTAATCAGGTGGAGAAAAATTAAATGGCAAAAGAAATAACAGGTTACGTAAAATTACAAATTAAAGGTGGTCAAGCAAACCCGGCACCCCCTGTAGGACCTGCATTAGGCCAGAGAGGAATTAATATTATGGAATTTTGTAAAGCTTTTAACGAAAAAACAAAAGCATTTATGGGTAAACCTGTACCGGTTGTAATAACAGTCTACAAAGATAAAAAATTTGATTTTATAATTAAATCTCCTCCAGCATCACATTTTATTAGAGAGGCTGCAAAATTAAAAAGTGGATCTAGTGAACCAGGTAGAGTCGTTGCTGGATCAATAACAATGAAACAAGCAGAAGCCATAGCAAAAGAGAAAATGAAAGATTTAAACGCATTTGATCTTAAAGAAGCTACAAAAATTATATGTGGCTCAGCAAGATCAATGGGTATTGAAGTTAAAGAATAATTATGAAAAAAAAATCTAAGAGATATAAAGAAATTTTAAATAATGCTATTAAAAATAAAAAAGTTAATGCTAAAGAAGCATTGGATCTAGTTAAAAAAAATTCTACAACAAAGTTTGATGAGTCAATTGATGTGTCCTTAAAAATCAATTTAAAACAATCTAAAGGTGGAGATTTTAATTTAAGAACAGTTGTGAATTTACCAAATGGCTCAGGAAAGAAAAGCAAAGTAGCCGTTTTATGTGAACAAGATAAAATGGATGAAGCTAAAAAAGCCGGAGCAGACGTAGTAGGTTCTGAAGATCTTATAGAAAAAATCGCAGCAGGTAAATTTGATTTTACAAAACTCATTTGCACACCATCCATGATGGGTAAAATAGGTAAACATGGAAAAGTTTTAGGACCAAAAGGTTTAATGCCAAATCCTAAATTAGGAACAGTTACTACTGATATAAAGAAAGCTGTAAAAGATATTAAAACTGGACTTGTTGAAATTAGAAATGATAAAGATGGGAATCTAGCATCGACAATAGGAAGAAAAAGTTTTTCTACTGAAAAGTTATTAGAAAATTTCAATCACTTTATTGAAAGTGTAAAAAAAGAAAAATCCGACACAATTAAAGGTGAATTTATTAAAAGCACTTTTTTAACTTCTACAATGGGTATTTCTTATAAAGTAGGAGCAAAATAAAATTATGATGTCCAAAGATGCTAAGAAAAACTATGTAGAAGAGATGAAAAAAAACTTTACTGACAATGAGTCTGTAATGATTGCTCAATATCAAGGACTAAATGTAAATGAGTTGGATGCTTTAAGAAAAGAATTAAGAGAAAAGGGTATCTTATTTAAAATTACAAAAAATAGAATTACAAAATTAGCTTTAAAAGAAACTCCAAAAAAAGATCTTGAAAAATACTTTACAGGGCCAACAGCTGCAGCAATTTCCTCTGATCCAATTTCGACAGCAAAAATTTTAACTAAATTCTCAAAATCAAATGATAAGCTTAAAATAATAGCTGGATTCATGGATGGTAAGGTTTTGGATGAAAAGGAGGTGTCAGTTATTGCCACACTACCTTCTTTAGAGGAAGCTAGAGCTAAAATAGTGGGAATATTGGCTTCCCCTGCGCAAAAATTAGTAAGTATTTTACTTGCACCTGGCTCAAAAATTGCTAATTTAGCGCGCGCAAAGAGTTTAAAAAATTAAATCACAGGAACAATATGGCAGACTTAAATAAAATTATAGATGAACTTTCTACTTTAACAGTTGTTGAAGCAGCAGAGTTATCTAAACAACTTGAGGAAAAATGGGGTGTAACAGCGGCAGCTCCAGTAGCAGCAGCACCAGCAGGTGGGGCAGCAGCACCAGCAGGAGAAGAAAAATCTGAATTTTCAGTTTTTCTCGCTTCAGCAGGCGATAAAAAAATTAACGTAATTAAAGAAGTAAGAGCAATAACTGGTTTAGGTTTAAAAGAAGCAAAAGATTTAGTTGAAGCTGCTCCAAAAGAAGTTAAAGGTGGAGTTGCTAAAAAAGATGCAGAAGAATTTAAGAAAAAACTTGAAGCAGCTGGGGCTAAAGTAGAATTAAAGTAAACAAAATTTAAGACAAAATTTTATTGTAAATTAGAAATTTGCAGTAAAATTTTTTTATATTTGATGCAATTATCTTTTACACAAAAGAAAAATATTAGAAAAAATTTTGGTAAATTAGTTGAAGGATTATCGATTCCTAATCTAATTGAGGTGCAAAAAAATTCTTACAATGAATTTCTCCAGTCAAAATCTCTAAAAGAACAAATTGACGAACTTTCAAAAGGTATTGATAAAGTTTTTAAAAGTATATTTCCAATAGATGATGGTAACGATAAAGCAACATTAGAATACATTTCTTACAAATTAGAAAAACCAAAATTTGATGTAATTGAATGCAAACAAAGAAGTTTATCTTATTCTGCAGCACTTAAAGCAATTTTAAGATTAGTTGTTTATGATATTGATGTAGAAAATAACACTAAACAAATACTTTCAGCAAAAGAGCAAGAAGTTTTTATTGGCGATCTTCCATTAATGACTCCAAGTGCGACATTCATAACAAATGGCGTTGAAAGAGTTGTAGTTAATCAAATGCACAGAAGTCCAGGTGTGTTTTTTGATCACGATAAAGGAAAAACTCATGCAAGTGGAAAACTTTTATTTAATTGCAGGATAATCCCAGGTCGCGGTTCTTGGCTTGATTTTGAATTTGATCCTAAAGATATTTTATATTTTAGAATAGATAGAAAGAAAAAACTTCCAATTACCACTTTCCTTTTTGCACTTGGTTATTCAAAAAAAAAAATTATTAATACTTTTTATTCTACAAATAAATATTCTTATAACAAAGAAACTAAAAGCTGGATTACAGATTTTAATTTGGAAAATTATAAAAGACCACAAAAACTATCTTATGATTTAGTTGATGCTAAAAATAATAAAAAAGCTTTAGTTAAAGGAGAGAAACTAAATATAGTCGTAGCAAAAAAATTAAAGGAAAAAGGACTTAGTTCAATAGCTATTTCTAACGAACAAATTGTTGGTAAATATCTTGCAGAAGATGTGAAAGATGATAGTGGAGAAATTTTAGTTAGTGCGGGTTTTGATATTACAGAAGAACAATTAAACAAAATTATATCTCAAGATAAAAAGGAACTTAATTTCGTTAATATTGATCCTATAAACAAAGGCCCTTATATTTTAGAAAGTCTCAAAATAGATAAAAATTCAAGTAAAACAGATGCGCTCAATGACATTTACAAAGTATTAAGACCTGGAGAAGCACCATCCGAAGAAATTGCAGAACAAATATTTAACAATCTATATTTTAAAAAAGAAAGATATGATTTATCTGAAGTAGGTAGGGTAAAACTTAATTCAAAGTTAAATTTATCAACTAGTGCAAAAAAAACTACATTAGAAACAGAAGACATCATAGAAATCATAAAGTTTATGTTGAATTTGAGAGATGGAAAAGGAGATGTTGATGATATTGATCATCTGGGTAACAGAAGAGTTCGTTCTGTTGGTGAACTCGTGGAAAATCAATTCAGAATTGGTCTTTTAAGAATGGAGAGAACGGTAAAGGAAAAAATGTCAACATTTTTAGAGATAGAGTCAGCAATGCCTCAGGATTTGATTAATGCTAAACCAATTACAACTTCCTTAAAAGATTTTTTTGCTACATCGCAATTATCTCAATTTATGGACCAAACTAATCCACTATCAGAAATTACACATAAAAGAAGAGTGTCAGCGTTAGGACCAGGTGGTCTTACAAGAGAAAGAGCCGGTTTTGAAGTAAGAGACGTTCATCCAACTCATTACGGAAGAATATGTCCTATCGAAACACCAGAAGGACCAAACATTGGCCTGATAAATAGTCTAGCAACTTACTGCAGAGTAAACAAATTTGGTTACATAGAAAGTCCTTATAAAAAAGTTGTAAATGGAAAAGTAACTTCCGAAATAAAATATCTGTCAGCCATTGAAGAAGAAAAATATACAATTGCCCAAGCTAATTCTACATTAAATCAAGATGGTTCATTTATGGAGGAGCTGGTTGCATGTAGAAAAAATTTGAACTTTGAATTATCTACAAGAGAAAATATTGATTTTATAGATGTTTCACCTAAACAGTTAGTTTCTGTGGCAGCAGCACTAATACCATTTTTAGAGAATGACGATGCAAACAGAGCTTTGATGGGCTCTAATATGATGAGACAAGCCGTACCTCTGCTAAAGCCAGAGTCGCCTCTAGTAGGTACAGGAATAGAGTCCGACGTTGCTTTGGACTCTGGAGTAACAATTGTGGCTAGAAGAAATGGTACCGTTGATAAAATTGATGGTAAAAGAATTGTAGTGAAAGCAACAGATGAAACTGATTTATCTCAATCAGCGGTAGATATTTATAATCTTTCAAAATTTCAAAGATCAAATCAAAATACCTGTATTAATCAAAAACCTTTAGTTAAGGTAGGAGACAAGATTAAAAAAGGAGATATTATTGCTGACGGACCCGCCACTAAACTTGGTGAATTAGCTCTAGGAAAAAATGTAACCGTAGCGTTTATGCCCTGGCAAGGTTACAATTTTGAAGACTCAATATTGATTTCAGAAAGATGTGTTACAGATGATGTATTTACATCAGTACATATCGAAGAGTACGAGTCTATGGCTAGAGACACTAAACTTGGTGCCGAGGAAATCACAAGAGACATACCAAATGTGAGTGAGGAAAGTCTAAGAAATCTTGACGAGTCAGGAATTGTGTATGTTGGAGCTGAAGTTAAGCCGGGAGATATATTAGTTGGTAAAGTGACTCCAAAAAGTGAAACTTCATCAAGTCCAGAAGAAAAATTATTAAGATCAATATTTGGTGAAAAAGCAACGGATGTTCGAGACTCATCTTTAAAATTACCTTCAGGAAGCGCAGGTGTAGTTATTGATGTTAGGGTTTTTAATCGTCATGGAATAGAAAAAGATGAAAGATCTATAGCTATTGAAAGGGCTGAAATAGAGTCAGTGCAAGAAGATAAAAAAGTGGAAGAAGAAATTTTAAACAGAAATATTAAGTTGAGAGCAACAGATTTATTAACAGGTCAAAGTATTAATAAGCAATACAAAGATCTAAAACCAGGTACCACATTAAATATAAATGATTTTGAAACCCTTACATTAAGAGATTTATGGAAGATACCGTTACAAAAAGAAGAGTTAAATAGCGACCTTGAAAAGTTAAAAAATCAATTTGAAAATGCTTATGAGGATATAAAATTAAGATTTGAAGATAAGGTAAAAAAAATTCAACAAGGTGATGATCTTCTACCAACTGTAATGAAAGTAGTTAAAGTTTTCGTAGCAGTTAAAAGAAGACTAATGCCAGGTGATAAAATGGCAGGAAGACACGGCAACAAAGGTGTTGTGAGTAAAATAGTTCCAGTAGAAGATATGCCTTATTTGGAAAATGGTAAACCAGTTGATATTGTTCTAAATCCACTTGGAGTTCCAAGTCGGATGAATGTAGGACAAATATTGGAAACTCACCTGGGTTGGTCTTGCTCAGAATTAGGAGATCAAATAAAAGGATATTTAAAAAACTTTGATCAAGAAATAGATAATATTAAAGAAAAATTAAAAGAGATTTACGGTAATACATATTATGATAGCGTTGTTTCAAAACTATCTAATAAGGAAATTGCAGAACTTGTTGAAAACTTATCAAAAGGTGTTCCGATTGCTACACCAGTTTTTGACGGTGCGAGTACAGAAGATATAACAAAAATGTTGAATTTAGCAAAACTCCCGAATTCAGGCCAAACATATTTATGGAACGGTCAAACTGGAGAAAGATTTGATAGACCTGTAACTGTAGGTATCATCTATATGTTAAAATTAAACCATTTAGTTGAGGATAAAATCCATGCGAGATCTACTGGACCGTATAGCTTAGTAACTCAGCAACCACTTGGAGGTAAAGCTCAGCTAGGAGGACAAAGGTTTGGAGAAATGGAAGTATGGGCATTGGAAGCTTATGGAGCCTCATATACTTTACAAGAGATATTAACTGTAAAATCTGATGATGTAGCAGGAAGAACAAAAGTTTATGAAACTATTGTGAAAGGAAATAATAATTTTGAATCTGGAGTACCGGAGTCATTTAACGTTTTAGTAAAAGAAATTAGAGCTCTTGGCCTAAATATAGAACTAAATTAATTTTATTTATGGAAAAAAACTTAACAAAAGATTTTCAAAACCAAAATATCTCCAAAGAGAACAATTTTAACAGTATTAAAATAACTTTAGCGAGCCCAGAAAAAATAAAATCTTGGTCATTCGGTGAAATAAAAAAACCAGAAACAATTAATTATAGAACTTTTAGACCAGAAAAAGATGGATTATTCTGTTCAAGAATTTTCGGTCCTGTCAAAGATTATGAGTGTTTATGCGGAAAATACAAAAGAATGAAATTTAGAGGAATTATTTGCGAAAAATGTGGAGTTGAAGTTACAAAATCTAATGTAAGAAGAGAAAGAATGGGACACATAGATCTTGCTTGTCCAGTTGCACATATTTGGTTCTTAAAATCTTTACCGAGCAGAATTTCTTTAGCTATAGATATGAAACTTAAAGAAGTTGAAAAAGTGTTGTACTTCGAGAGTTTCATTATAATTGAACCTGGATTAACTACTCTTAAAAAAGGTCAATTAATTTCTGAAGAAGCATTAATTAAAGCTCAAGACGAATTTGGAGAAGATGCTTTTACTGCAGGCATCGGAGCCGAAGCTGTTAGAGAAATTTTGATAAATTTAGATCTTAAAAAAGAGCAACTAAAATTGAGAGATTCTTTAAAAGAAATAAAATCTAAGGTTACAGAGGAAAGAACAATCAAAAGATTAAAGTTGATCGAATCTTTTATAAACTCTGGAAACAAACCAGAGTGGATGATTTTAACTTCAGTTCCAGTTATACCACCAGAACTAAGACCATTAGTACCACTAGATGGAGGAAGATTTGCTACATCTGATTTAAATGATTTGTATAGACGAGTAATTAATAGAAACAATAGATTAAAAAGACTTTTGGAACTTAAGGCTCCTGACATAATTGTTAGAAACGAAAAAAGAATGCTTCAAGAGTCAGTAGACGCTCTATTTGATAATGGTAGAAGAGGTAGAGTAATTACGGGAACTGGCAAGAGACCTTTAAAATCTTTAGCAGAAATGCTTAAAGGGAAACAAGGTAGGTTTAGACAAAATTTATTAGGAAAGAGAGTTGATTACTCAGGAAGATCTGTAATCGTTGTTGGCCCTGAATTAAAATTGCACCAGTGTGGATTGCCAAAAAAAATGGCTTTAGAATTATTCAAACCTTTTTTATATGCTAGATTAGATAAATTAGGTCTTGCAACAACTATTAAACAAGCAAAACGACTAGTTGAAAAAGAGAAAAGTGAAGTATGGGACTCTCTAGAACATATAATTAGAGAACACCCAATTCTTTTAAATAGAGCTCCAACTCTCCACAGGTTAGGTGTTCAAGCTTTTGAAGCAAAACTTATTGAAGGTAATGCAATAGAGTTACACCCACTAGTTTGTGCAGCATTTAACGCGGATTTTGATGGCGATCAAATGGCTGTACATATTCCTCTTAGTTTAGAAGCTCAACTAGAGGCGAGAGTATTAATGATGTCAACAAATAATATATTAAGCCCTTCAAATGGAAAACCTATAATTGTGCCAAGTCAGGATATAGTCTTGGGTATTTATTATCTTTCACAAGCTGAAGAAAATGAAAAAAAACCTAAAGGAATTTTTTCAAGTATTGAAGAGATAGAACAAGCTTTAGAAAATAAATCAATAAGTTTACATACTAAAATAATTTCAACTTTTGAATCTATTGATAAAAATGGAAATCTTTTTAAAGAAAAATATACAAGTACAGCAGGTAGATTTTTACTAGCTAATATTCTGCCGAAAAACCACAATATAAAATTTGCTTTGGTAAATAAACTATTAACAAAAAGAAATGTATCAGAAGTAATTGATACAATTTTCAGATATTGTGGTCAAAAAGAGACTGTAATTTTTTGTGATAAAATTAAAACACTAGGTTTTAAACATGCTTTCAAAGCTGGAATTTCATTTGGAAAAGATGATCTAATAATTCCTCAAACAAAAGAAAAATTAATAAGCAGCACAAAAAAACAAATTGAAGAATATGAAAAACAATATGCGGATGGTCTTATAACTAGAGGAGAAAAGTACAATAAGGTAGTGGATATTTGGTCAAAATGTACAGACACAGTGGCAAATGAAATGATGAAAGAAATATCCTCTGCAGAGAAAATAAATGACGATGACAGGATCGAAACGAACTCAGTGTATATGATGGCAGACTCTGGTGCTAGAGGGTCCCAGGCCCAGATGAAACAATTAGCTGGAATGAGGGGTTTAATAGCTAAACCATCAGGTGAAATTATTGAAACACCCATTATTTCAAATTTTAAAGAAGGGCTATCAGTTTTAGAATATTTTAACTCTACCCACGGAGCCAGAAAAGGCTTAGCTGATACTGCTTTAAAAACAGCAAACTCAGGTTATCTGACAAGAAGACTTTGCGATGTTGCACAAGATGTACAAATTACAAAAGCTGAATGTGATCCAAAAAAGAGATCATCAGTAAAAATATCTGAAATTATTGAGGGCGGTAATATCTTGGTTAGTCTTTCAGAAAGAGTATTAGGAAGAGTTATAGCAGAGAACATTAAAAACCCTGTAACTGGTGAAGCGATTATTAAAAAAGACAAATTGATAGATGAATTAGACTGTGAAAAAATTGATGCAGCGGGCGTAAAATCAGTTAATGTTTATTCTGTCATCACATGCGCTTCGACTAAAGGCGTATGTCAAATTTGTTACGGAAGAGATCTCGCAAGAGGAAAACTAGTAAGTATTGGAGAAGCTGTAGGTATGATAGCTGCTCAATCAATAGGTGAACCAGGAACTCAATTAACAATGAGAACTTTCCACGTAGGTGGCACAGCTCAAATTAAAGAAGAGTCTCAAATCGTTACGCAAAACAAAGGTAAGTTAAATATAATTAATAAAAACTTAATTGAAGATTCAAAAAAAAATATAATTGTTATGGGTAGAAACACTCAGTTAAGCATTGAGGATGAAAATGGGAGACAGCTTGCAATTTACAAAGTAAATTATGGTTCCAAATTATTTTTTAAAGATGGTGAGTTAGTTGACAAAGGAAAAAAAATTGCTGAGTGGGATCCTTATACTTTACCGGTAATTGCTGAAACTGGTGGAATTGTAAATTATATGGACTTGATGGAAGGAAGCTCATTAACAGAAACTCTTGATGACGCTACGGGATTATCTTCAAAATCAGTAACAGATTGGAAATCATCTTCAAAAAATTCTGAATTAAAACCAAGAATAACTCTTAGAGACGAAAAAGGTGAAATAATAAAAAAAGCTGACGGTAATGAAGCTAGATACTATTTAGTTCCTGACACAGTATTGTCTGTAAAAGATGGTCAAAAAATTTCTGCCGGTGATGTTTTAGCAAGATTACCAAAAGAAACTTCAAAAACAAAAGATATTACTGGAGGATTGCCTAGAGTTGCTGAATTATTTGAAGCTAGAAAACCTAAAGACAGCGCCATTATAGCTGAAAACGATGGTGTAATAGAATTTGGAAAAGAAGTAAGAGGAAAACAAAAAATCTCAATAGTTTCTTCAAACGGTGAGACATCAAATTATCTAATACCAAAAGGAAAACACGTTAACTTTAATCAAGGAGAAAAGATTAAAAAAGGTGAATACTTATTGGATGGAGCACCTTTACCTCATGACATACTAAGAGTTTTAGGAGTTGAAAAACTAACTGAATATTTCATAACAGAAGTACAAGAAGTCTATAGATTACAAGGTGTTGTAATTAATGATAAACATATAGAAACTATTGTAAGACAAATGTTGAAAAGAGTTGAAATTAAAGACCCAGGTGACTCCGATCTTTTATCTGGTGAAGTTATAGATTTATTAGATATAAATGTGATTAATGATAAATTGAGAGAAGAAAAGAAAAAACCTGCTGTTTTTGAGAGAATTTTACTTGGTATTACAAAAGCATCACTACAAACTAATTCATTTATTTCAGCTGCATCTTTTCAAGAAACAACAAGAGTTTTAACCGATGCTTCAATAAAAGGAAAAATAGATACTTTAGAGGGATTAAAAGAAAACGTTATTGTAGGGAGATTGGTACCTGCGGGTACAGGGTTAACAAAAATCGAGTGGGATAAGCAAGCCGGAGAGCAAGATAAAGCTAGATTGGAAGAATTAAAAAAGCAGGAGCTAGAATCGGCTCCAGAAGCGCCAGAACAAACAGCTTAATTCTAATTAAAAATACCATAAAATATTGACTTTTATTAATTCAGTGTTAGTTTACGGCACATTTTGAATGTTAGAAGTAAGGTAGTTTAAAGCCTTAAACACTAACAAAATTATTATAGGTTACTTATATTTCTGCTTCAAAATCATATTATGCCAACAATTAATCAATTGATTAAAAAAAGTAGAATAAAACCCGTTTCTAGAAATAAGGTCCCAGCTCTAGAGAAGCAACCTTTAAAGCGTGGAGTTTGTGTGAAAGTTTATACAACTACTCCCAAGAAACCTAACTCTGCATTAAGGAAAGTAGCAAGAGTAAGATTATCTAATGGTTTCGAAGTTACCGCCTATATTCCTGGAGAAGGACATAACTTACAAGAACATTCCGTTGTCTTGCTTCGAGGCGGAAGAGTAAAAGATTTACCTGGGGTTAGATACCACATTTTAAGAGGAAATCTAGACACTCAAGGTGTTGCTAATAGAAAACAAAGAAGATCTCTGTACGGAGCTAAAAAACCAAAATAATTTATGTCTAGAAAAAGAAAAGCTCCAATAAGAAAAGTTTATCCTGATCCAAAATTTCATTCAGAAGTAGTCTCAAAATTTATCAATTCAATTATGTATGATGGAAAAAGATCAACAGCAGAAAAAATTCTTTATGATGCTTTAGATAAAATTAAATCAAAAAATAATGAAGACCCCCTTAAAATTTTTAACAGTGCAATTAGCAACGTTAAGCCCAATCTTGAATGTAGATCAAGAAGAGTCGGCGGGGCAACTTATCAAGTTCCAGTTGAGGTAAAAGCTAAAAGAGGTCAAGCTTTGGCATTGAGATGGATAATGGATGCAACTAGAAAAAGAAAAAATAAAACTATGGCAGAAAAATTATATGCAGAGATTTTAGATGCATCTCAAAATAAAGGATCAGCAATTAAAAAAAGAGAAGACACACATAAAATGGCAGAGTCCAATAAAGCCTTTGCTCATTTTAGATGGTAATAAATTATGGCTAAGTACACGTTAGATAAATATAGAAATATCGGAATCATGGCACACATAGATGCTGGAAAAACGACTACAACAGAAAGAGTTTTGTATTATACAGGAAAAAGCCACAAAATCGGCGAAGTTCATGACGGTGCGGCAACAATGGATTGGATGGAGCAAGAGCAGGAAAGAGGTATAACTATTACATCCGCTGCCACAACTTGTTTTTGGAGAGATCATAGAATTAATATTATAGATACACCGGGTCACGTTGATTTTACAATTGAAGTTGAAAGATCATTAAAAGTTTTAGACGGAGCTGTTTGTGTTTTTGATGGTGTTGCAGGTGTTGAACCACAATCAGAAACTGTATGGAGACAAGCTGATAAATACAAAGTACCGCGAATTTGTTTTGTAAATAAGCTCGATCGAACTGGAGCAGACTTTTATCGTTGCGTGGACATGATTAAGGATAGACTTGGTTGCAAACCTTTGGTTTTACAACTACCTGTTGGAGCTGAAGCAGATTTAAAAGGCGTAGTGGATCTAGTAAAAATGAAAGCTATTATTTGGCAGAACGAAGATTTGGGAGCAAAGTTTGATATTGTCGATATTCCTGAAGATTTAAAAGAAAAGGCAAATACCTACAGAAAAGAATTAGTTGAAGCTGCGGTTGAAGAAGACGAGAAACTAATGGAAGCTTATTTAGAAGGCAAAGAACCATCAGAAGCAGATTTAATAAAATGTATAAGAAAAGGAACTTTAGCTTTTAGCTTTGTTCCAATAACAACTGGTTCTGCTTTTAAAAACAAGGGCGTTCAACCTCTTTTGGACGCAGTAATAGATTATCTGCCAAGTCCAAGAGATATTGGGTCTATAGAAGCAACAAAACTGAATTCAGAAGAAAAGCTAGAAATGAAATTTGATGATAACGAGCCGTTTTCTGCTTTAGCTTTTAAAGTTGCAAACGATCCATTTGTCGGCTCTTTAACATTTATAAGAATTTATTCCGGTAAAATACAAGCCGGTACATCTGCTTATAATTCCTCTAAAGAAAAAACAGAGAGAGTTGGAAGAATGCTTTTAATGCATGCAAATAGCAGAGAAGATATAAAAGAAGCCACAACTGGAGATATTGTTGCTCTAGCAGGATTAAAACATACGATCACAGGACATACCTTATGTAATGAAAAAAAACCAATTTTATTGGAGCCAATGGAATTTCCGGATCCAGTAATAGAAATTGCGGTAGAACCTAAGACTAAAGCGGACCAAGAAAAAATGGGCGAAGCATTAGCCAGGTTAGCTAAAGAAGACCCATCATTTAGGGTTACCTCTGATGAAGAGTCAGGACAAACAATTATTAAAGGTATGGGTGAATTACATTTAGATATTATTGTTGATAGAATGAAAAGAGAATTTAAAGTTGAAGCAAACGTCGGCGCCCCTCAAGTAGCATATCGAGAAACAATATTAGGCTCTACAGAAGTTACTTATATACACAAAAAACAAAGCGGTGGATCAGGTCAGTTTGCTAAAGTTACCTTAAGCGTTGAACCCCTTGAACCAGGAAAAGGTCGTGAAGTTGAAAACAAAATTAAAGGTGGAGCTATACCAAAAGAATTTATTCCGGGTGTAGAAAAAGGAGTGTTAAGTGTTGCAGAGAGTGGAATACTAGCAGGATTTCCTGTGATTGATTATAAAGTAACAATTTTAGATGGTCTTCACCATGACGTTGACTCAAGTGTATTAGCTTTTGAAATAGCTTCAAGAATGTGTTTCAGAGAAGCTTGTCAAAAAGCAACGCTAAAACTTTTAGAGCCAATGATGAAAGTAGAAGTTGTTACGCCAGAAGATTTTATGGGCGATGTTATTGGTGATTTAAATAGTAGACGAGGTCAAGTAGCATCAACAGAAGCGAGGGGTAATGCGACTGCTATTAATGCAACAGTTCCTCTAGCAAATATGTTTGGATATATAAATAATTTACGTTCCTCAACTCAAGGAAGAGCACAGTACACGATGCAGTTTAGTCATTATGATAAAGTACCTCAAAACGTACAGGATGAGGTAACAAAGAAACTAGCTTAATTTATGGAAAATCAAAACATCAGAATACATTTAAAAGCATACGATAACAAAATCCTTGATTTATCTACAGAGGAGATTGTTAATACAGCTAAAAGAACTGGTGCACAGGTGAAAGGCCCAATACCTTTGCCTACTAGAATAGAAAGATATACTGTTTTAAGATCTCCACACATTGACAAAAAAAGTAGAGAACAATTTGAGTCAAGAACTCACAAAAGATTAATAGATATAATAGAACCAACGCCACAAACCGTTGAAGCTTTAATGAAACTAGATTTAGCTTCCGGAGTGGATATTGAAATTAAGATTTAAATTATGAGCATTGGATTAATTGGAACAAAAATAGGAATGACACGGGAATTTATGGAAAGTGGCCAATCCATTCCTGTTACAGTTATTAAAGTTGAAAAAGGAAGAGTGCTTGACGTTATTACAAAAGAAAAAAGAGGATATAACGCAGTAAAAATAGGTTTCTTTAAACTTAAAAATTCAAAGCTTACAAAACAAATGAAAGGTTATTTCGCAAAGAAAAATACAGAGCCTAAAAAAATACTTAAAGAATTTAGAGTTGATAATAATGAACAATACAAAGAAGGTAACGAATTAGGAATAGAAATATTTAAAGATAAAAAATTTTTAGACGTTAGATCAAAAACTATTGGTAAAGGATTTGCTGGAGTTATGAAAAGATGGAATTTTGGTGGTTTAAGAGCGTCACATGGTGTTTCAGTTTCACATAGATCACATGGATCAACAGGGCAAAGGCAGGATCCAGGAAAAGTTTTCAAGGGAAAAAAAATGGCCGGCCATATGGGTGATAAATTAAGAACAATGCTTAACCTTGAAGTAGTAAAATCTGATTTAGAAAACAATCTATTATATCTAAAGGGGTCTATACCTGGTTCTACAAATTCTACAGTTTTTTTAAGAGAGTCAGTTAAAAATGTCACAAGGAAGACTATTAAAGAAAAACATGAAGCACAGGTCAAAGCAGCACAAGCCAAGAAAGGAAAAAAATAAATGAAATTTCCTCTTCTAAATATTGATGGCTCTAAAGCAGATTCAATAGAAATTTCTGACAAATTAGTTAAATTAAAAGTAAATCATAAACTTATTAAATTTGTTATTGACTGGCAGCTAAACCACGCAAAACCAAGAACCGCTAAAACTAAACAAAGAAACTTAATTAAAGGATCTACAAAAAAAATAGTTCCACAAAAAGGTGGAGGTGGTGCGAGACACGCGAGTAAAAAGGCACCATTATTTGTTGGCGGCGGTGTAGCACATGGACCAAAAGGTGCTGTTTATAAAATTAAAAAAATTAATAAAAAAGTTAGAAAGTTAGCTTTAGCCCAAACATTATCTAAAAAAAATTCAGATAAAAATCTTCATATATTAGCTGACGTAACAAAAGAAATAAAAAAAACAAAAGAGTTCAATAAATTTTTGATAAAAAATAAACTAGCAAATGCATTAATTATTACAGATACAGACTCTATGAAAAATATTGATAAATCGGCTCGAAATATAAAAAATATAAAATTAATTAAAGAAGAGGGAACAAATATTTATGATTTGTTTAAATATAAAAATGTAATTATAACTTCTTCTTCTGCAAAAAAAATTCAACAAAGGGTTTTGAATGAAAAAAATTAATCATATAGATTCAATTAGAAGTCCTATTATTACTGAAAAAGCTACTATTTTATCTGAACAAAATAAAACTGTTTTTAAGGTACATGAGGGCGCAAATAAAAAAACAATTAAAAAGAATATAGAAAAATTATTTAAAGTTAACGTGATTAAAGTAAATATCATTAATCAAAAGTCAAAATTTAAAATGAAACAAGGAAGAAAATCTGTAAAGAGTGGTTATAAAAAAGCAATAATTACTCTAAAAAAAGGTCAAAGCATTGATCTAACAACTGGAATTTAATTTATGGCACTTAAAACTTTTAAACCATATACAAAATCTACTAGAGGAACAGTGGTTCTTGATAAAAGTGGCTTGTGGAAAGGCTCTCCTTACAAACCTTTAACAAAAGGACAAAACTTTACAGGAGGAAGAAATAATAATGGTAGAATTACATCAAGACATATTGGTGGCGGCTCAAAACATAAGTACAGAATAATCGATTTTTATAGAAAGAAGAAAAATGTACCTGCTACTGTAGAAAGAATTGAATATGATCCAAACAGGACTGCGCACATTGCTTTGATTGCATATAAGGATAAAGAAAAAGCATATATCATAAGTCCTCAAGGCTTAAAACAGGGTGACACCATCGAGTCAGGTAAAAATGTGGAGATAAAAGTTGGAAATTCTTTAGAATTAAAAGATATTCCACCAGGAACCTCAATTCATAATGTTGAATTAATACCTGGAAATGGAGCAAAACTAGCTAGATCAGCTGGATCATCAGTTACATTATCCGGATACGATGGAGATTACGCTATCTTAAAACTTTCTTCAGGTGAAACTAGAAAGGTTAGCAGTTCTTGCATAGCTACAATCGGAACTGTTTCAAATCCTGATCAAAAAAATATTAAAATTGGTAAAGCTGGAAGAAATAGATGGAGAGGAAAAAGACCTCAAACAAGAGGAGTTGCGATGAATCCAGTAGATCACCCACATGGCGGAGGTGAAGGTAAAACTTCTGGAGGTAGAAGTCCAGTTTCTCCATGGGGTCAATCAGCAAAAGGTTTAAAAACTAGACGACCAAAAAGAAGTGATAAATTAATTATAACAAGAAGGAAGAAAAGGAAAAAATAATGACTAGATCTGTATGGAAAGGTCCATTTGTTCATCCAAGTTTATTAAAAAAGATTGATAAACTTAAAGATGCACCAAATAAAAAACCAATTAAAACTTGGTCTAGAAATTCAACTATTATTCCTGATTTTGTTGGTCATAGTTTTATGATTCATAATGGTAAATCTTTTATACCAATAACAATTTCTGAGGAAATGGTTGGTCATAAACTAGGAGAATTTGCACCAACTAGAACATTTAAAGGTCATACACCTGCTGATAAAAAAGCAGCTGCACCAGCAGCAGCAAAACCAGCAGGAGATAAAAAATAATGGAAAAAAATATTTCTCTAGTAAAAGCTGTTAATAAAAACGTAAGAATTAGTCCAAGAAAATTAGCGTTAGTTTGTAACTTTATAAAAGGAAAAAAAGCAGATGTTGCATTAAAAGATTTGGAATTTTCAAGAAAAAGAATAGCTAAAGAGGTAAGCAAAACTGTAAAATCAGCAATTTCTAACGCCGAAAATAATAATCAATTTGACATAGACAATTTATTTGTAAAAGAAGCTTATGTAGGTAAATCTTTAGTAATGAAGAGATTTAGACCAAGAGCCAAAGGAAGAGCTAGCCCAATAAAAAAACCATTTAGTAGAATTACAATTGTGCTTGAAGAAAAATTAGAAAAAAAAGAAAAAAGGGGAGTTAAATAATGGGACAAAAAATAAACCCCATAGGATTTAGATTAGGCATTAATAGAGGATGGGATTCCACTTGGTTTGCTAAAAAAAAAGATTTTGGGAAATATCTCATAGAAGATTTTAAAATTAGAAACTACATTAAAAAGAACATCATTAACTCTGGTGTTTCAGAAATCATTATAGAAAGATCTTCAAAAAAATGCACTGTCTCAATTCACACATCAAGACCTGGGTTTGTGATTGGAAAAAAAGGCTCAGATATAGAGAGAATTAAGAAAAATATTATGAATATTACTGATAGTGATGTTAACGTTAATATTAAAGAGATAAAAAAACCTGAATTAAATTCCAATCTTGTTGCAGAAAACATTGCTCAGCAATTAGTAAAAAGAGTTGCATATAGGAGAGCCATGAAAAGAGCCATGCAATCAGCAATGAGACTAAATGCAAAAGGGATTAAAGTGATGTTAAGCGGAAGATTAGCAGGAAATGAAATAGCTAGAACCGAGTGGTTACGAGAGGGCAGTATACCTTCCCACACGCTTAGGGCAGACATAGATTATGGATTTGCTGAAGCTCTTACAACATATGGAATCATTGGAGTAAAGGTTTGGATTTACAAAGGAGAATTAATGGCAAAAGATGTTGAAAAAGAAAAAAAAGAAAGGGTAAAGAATGCTGCAGCCAGTCAGAACTAAATACAGAAAAGCATTTAAAGGTAGAATCCATGGAAACGCATCTAGAGCTGTGAAACTAAACTATGGGCAATTTGGTTTGAAAGCTGTTGAACCTGAAAGAATTATTGGCAAACAAATTGAAGCGGCCAGAGTCGCCTTAACAAGATATATGAAAAGAACAGGTAAAGTATGGACAAGAATTTTTCCAAATATTCCTGTTTCAAAAAAACCAACTGAAGTCAGAATGGGTAAAGGAAAAGGTTCACCAGAGTATTACGCATGCAGAGTAAAACCAGGTAGAATTATATTTGAGATCGATGGCGTGAGCGAAGAAATTGCAAGAGAAGCGCTTTATAAAGCGTCAGCGAAATTACCAATAAAAACAAAATTTATAAAACGATAATGGATAAAAAAAAAGAAGATAAAAAATTAACAAAAGATCAGGCCGAAAAAAAAATCTTAACACTTAAAAAAGACCTTTTTAATATAAGATTTAAAAAAGTTAACAATCAAATAACTAACCCTGCTCAATATAATGAAATTAAAAAAAGTATTGCTAGACTATACACGACTATAAAAAACTCAAAATGACAAAAAAAATATTAAAAGGAACAGTTACAAGCGCAAAAAATAATAAAACTATTGTAGTAGAAGTTACGCGTAAATTTAAACATCCCTTCTATGAAAAAGTAATTAAACGTTCTAAAAAGTACCATGCTCATGACGAAAAAAATAAATTTAAAGAAGGTGAACAAGTTTCAATTGTTGAATGTAAACCTTATTCAAAGAAAAAAACCTGGCAGGTAATAGAATAATGATACAAATACAAACAGAGCTGACAGTTGCAGACAATACAGGCGCTAAAAGAGTCGAATGTATAAAAGTTTTAGGTGGTTCTAAAAGAAGATATGCTTCTGTTGGTGATATAATAGTTATAAGTGTCAAAGATGCTATACCAAAAGGTAAAGTTAAAAAAGGTGCAGTACATAAAGCTGTTGTTGTAAGAACAAGAAAAGAAATATATCGAAACGATGGTTCTAAAGTTCAGTTCGATAAAAATGCAGTAGTTTTAACTGATGATAAAGGTGAACCAATTGGAACAAGGATATTTGGTCCTGTAACAAGAGAATTAAGAACAAGAGGTCATACAAAAATAATTTCTCTTGCACCGGAGGTACTTTAAAATGAATTTAAAAAAAGGAGCCCAAGTAAAAATCATATCTGGTAAAGATAAAGGAAAAACTGGAGAAATTCTTGAAATAAATCGAAATTTAAAAAAAGTAAAAATTAAATCTATTAATATGATTAAAAAACACACAAAACCTACAAAGGAAAATAAGGGCGGCATAATTTCTAAAGAAAATTTTATTCATCAATCTAATATTAAAAATATTGATCAAAAAAAAAAAGAAAAGAAAGCTGTAGGTAAAAAATAATGTCAAGGTTAAAAGCGACATATGATAAAGAGATGGTTACTAAGCTTATGAACAAGCTATCTTTAAAAAACAAACATGATGTACCTAAAATTAAAAAAGTTATTTTAAACATGGGTTTAGGTGAAGATGCTTCAGATGGAAAAAAACTTAAAGCATGTGTTGACGATTTATCGTTAATCGCTGGGCAAAAACCAGTAATTACAAAATTTAAAAAATCTATATCTAATTTTAAAACAAGAAAAGGTTCTAATGCAGGAGTAAAGGTGACGTTAAGATCAAGTAAAATGTATGAGTTTATAGATAGACTAGTAAATATTGCCTTACCAAGAATAAAAGATTTCAGAGGATTATCATCTAAAGGAATTGATAATTCTTGTAATTATTCATTTGGAATTAAAGAGCATATTGTATTTCCTGAAGTGAATTTTGATAAAGTCGACAAGATAAGAGGCTTAGATATAACAATGGTTACATCAAGCAAAAATAAAGAAGGAACATTTGAACTCTTGAAACAATTTAATTTTCCATTAAATGAAAAGAAAAATTAAGGAGATATATGGCTAAAACAAGTGCAATACAAAAAAATCTAAAAAGAATAAAACTAGTTAAGCGTTACGCAAAAAAAAGAGCTGCTTTAAAAAAGATTATTAATAATAAAAAGTTAGAGTTATCAGAAAGATTTGAAGCTCAATTAAAATTAAACAAACTTCCAAATAATTCGGCTAAAATAAGAGTTAGAAATAGATGTGAGGTATCAGGAAGACCTCACGGAGTTTATAGAAAATTAAAAATATCCAGAATTGCATTAAGAGACATGGCCTCTGCTGGCAAAATTCCTGGAATAACAAAATCGAGCTGGTAGGAGGAAAATGACATTTACAGATCCAATAGGTGATATGTTTTCAAGAATTAGAAACGGTCAAATGCGATCATTAAATTCTGTTCAAATACCTTCTTCAAATTTTAGAAAAAATATTTTAGAAATTTTAAAAAACGAGGGTTATATTAAGGATTATTTCATAGAAAAAACTGAAAATAATAAAACAAGTTTAAAAATTTCTTTAAAATATTATGAAGGCGATCCAGTTATAAAAGAAATAAAAAGAATTTCTAAACCTGGAAGAAGAGTTTATTCAAGAGCCACAAGTATACCTAAAGTTATGAATGGTTTGGGACTTGCGATATTATCTACGCCAAAAGGTGTAATGAGCGACACTGAAGCAAGGAAAAATAATATTGGTGGTGAAATAATTTGTAGGGTGTTTTAATGTCTAAAATAGGTAAAAAAAATATTATAGTGCCACAAGAGTCTTCAATAAAGATTGAAGGTGCAAACTTAACTGTAACAGGCCCCAAAGGTACAAAAAAATTAACAATAAATGATAAGATTTTTTCGTCAAAATTAATAGAAAATAAATTTGAAATTCAACCACTGCAAAAAAAAGTTGATAAAAAAACATCTATAATGTGGGGCACATACAGAAGTTTAGTTAATAATGCAGTGATGGGTGTTTCCAAAGGCCATGAAAAGATTTTAGAATTAAATGGAGTTGGTTTTAGAGCAAATTTAAAAGGTGAATTATTAAATTTACAAATTGGTTTCAGTCATGACATTAATTTTAAAATACCAAAAGATGTTAAAATTACTGTTGAAAAACAAACTGTAATTAAAATTAATGGCGTCGATAAAGAACTTGTATCAAAAATAGCTGCTGATATTAAAAATTTAAAACCTGTAGAACCTTATAAAGGCAAGGGAATTAAAGAAAGAGGGCAGTTCATTTTAAGAAAAGAGGGCAAGAAAAAGTGATGAAAAAAATTAATTCAAAAATAAAAAGAAAACTGAGAAATAGAAAAAAATTGAGAAAGGTTAACAACAATAAATTTAGAATATCAGTTTTTAAATCCTTAAATAATTTATCAGCTCAAATAATTGACGATGAATTAAAAAAAACTTTGGTTTCCGCTTCATCAACTGAGAAAGAGTTAAAAACAAAGAAAATAAAAAAAATAGAAAAATCTGTATTGATTGGAGAAATGTTAGCCAGAAGGGCTAAAGAAAAAAAAATAGATAAGGTTTATTTTGATAGAGGTGAAAACAAATATCATGGTAGAGTTAAAAGCTTTGCTGAGTCATTAAGAAAAAATGGATTAAAATTTTAATATGATAGATAATAGAAAAATTGAAAGTGACATAAAAGAGAAACTTGTTGCAATAAACAGAATAACTAAAGTTGTAAAAGGGGGAAGACGATTTGGATTTGCAGCTCTAGTTGTGGTTGGAAATCAAAAAGGAAGTATTGGTATAGGCCAAGGTAAATCCAAACAAGTTCCAGATGCAATTAAAAAGGCAACTGAAGATGCTAAAAGAAATTTAATTAAAATACCTTTAAAAGAAGGTAGAACTCTCCATCATGATGTAAAAGGAAAAAATGGTTCTGGAAAAGTTTTTTTAAGAGCTGCTCCTTCAGGAACTGGAATAATTGCCGGTGGAGCGATACGTTCAGTTTGTGAAGTTCTCGGAATACAGGACGTAGTAGCAAAGTCCTTAGGTTCTGCAAATCCGCATAACGTATTGAAAGCTTGTATAAATGGTTTGAGATCACAAACGTCACCTAAAATGTTATCAACGATTAGAGGAAAAAAAATTTCTGATATAGTTCAAAAAAGAGAGGCTAAATGATGGAATTAAATGATTTAGTAAAGATAAATAAAAAAAAAATTAGGGTTGGGCGAGGTATTGGCTCTGGTAAAGGAAAAACCTCTTCAAGAGGACACAAGGGACAGAAATCTAGATCTGGTGTTTCTATAAAAAGTTTTGAAGGAGGGCAGATGCCTTTATATAGAAGATTACCTAAAAGAGGATTTAAATCAATAAAAAAAAATATTATTGCAATATTAAACCTTTCTAAAATTCAGAACATTATAGACAAAAAAAAAAACGAGATAAAAGGTAGTCTAGATCTTAAAACCTTAAAAGAAAAAAATATTATTAATAAAAAATTTAAAAAATTAAAAATTTTAGGTAATGGTGAAATTACAAACAACATTGAAATATCAGCACATTTTGTATCTAAACAAGCTTTGGAAAAAATAGAAAAAGCAGGTGGCAAAGTAAGCATTTTAAAGAAATAAGTATATGTCTAGCGAAACTCTCAACACATCAGGTGCTTTCAGTCAGGCAAAAGACTTAAAGAATAGAATACTTTTTACTATCTTAATATTAATAATCTATAGATTGGGAACTTACGTACCACTAGCAGGTATTGATCCTGCGGCATTAAAAGAAGTGATGGACTCAAGTCAAAAAGGTTTATTAGGAATGTTTAATATGTTTTCAGGTGGCGCTGTAACAAGAATGGCAATATTTGCTCTAGGTATTATGCCATATATTTCTTCTTCAATTATAGTGCAATTATTAACAGGTGTATCTGATTATTTCAAAAACTTAAAAGATCAGGGAGAAATCGGAAGAAAAAAAATTACACAAATAACAAGATATGGAACAGTTTTAATTGCATGTCTGCAAGGTTACGGTGTTTCAGTCGGATTAGAAAACGCTGGTAATTTAGTAATCGAACCCGGTATGTCTTTTAGAATTATCACGACTATATCTTTAGTTGCAGGAACAACATTTCTAATGTGGCTAGGCGAGCAAATAACATTACGAGGTGTAGGTAATGGTATATCATTAATTATATTTTCAGGTATTGTTGCAGAAATTCCAAGAGCCCTAGCTTCAACCTTTGAACTTGGCAGAACAGGTGCTTTATCAGCTCTTATGATTGTTGGAATTTTCGTATTAGTAATTCTAACAGTTTTGTTCATAGTATTTTTTGAAAGAGCTATGAGAAAAATTTTAATCAATTATCCAAAAAGACAAGTTGGAAATAAAATGTATGGAGGTGAGTCATCCCATTTACCTTTAAAAATTAATACAGCTGGTGTAATACCAGCAATTTTTGCATCCGCTTTATTACTTTTACCTATAACTATTTCTAATTTTGGATTTGCAGATTCTGATATATTTTTAAAAATTTCATCAATGTTCACTCAAGGACAACCTTTATATATGTTACTTTATGCATCAGGAATTATATTTTTTTCTTTTTTTTATACATCGATAGTTTTCAATCCAAAGGAAACTGCCGAAAATTTAAGAAAATATGGAGGATATATTCCAGGTATTAGACCTGGTGAAAGAACTGCAGAGTATATTGATAATATATTAATTAGATTAACAACTGTAGGTGCTTTATATTTAACATTTGTATGTTTAATGCCTGAGTTTTTAATTGCCAAATACCCAATCCCATTTTATTTAGGAGGAACCTCAATACTTATTGTTGTAGTTGTTGCCATGGATACAGTCACTCAGGTTCAAACAAGGTTAATGAGCTCCCAATACGAGTCATTAATAAAAAAAACAAAATTTGGTAGATAAATAACTTATCATGAATTTAGTTATTTTCGGACCACCTGGAGCTGGAAAAGGAACCCAGTCAAATTTAATTAAAAAAAAATATAAACTATATCAACTTTCAACTGGTGAACTTTTAAGAAAAGAAATAAAAAACAAAACAGATCTTGGTCAGAAAATTTCATCTATAATGAATTTAGGAAATCTAGTATCAGATGAAGTCGTAGGAAATTTAATCGAAAATTATATTTCAAATGACAACTTCAAAAGTAGATTAATTTTTGATGGCTACCCAAGAAATTTAATTCAAGCAAAAAATTTAGATAATTTAATGAAAAAATACGATCAAAAATTAGATATTGTGTTGAAGCTTTCTGTAAGTTTAGAAACAATAAAAAAAAGAATATTAGAAAGAAAAAACTTGGAAAAAAGAGCTGATGACAATAGTGAGATTGCTATTAAAAGATACAAAACATACGAGAGCAATATTGAGCCGGTAATAGATTTTTACAAACAGTCAGATTTGCTGAAGGAAGTTAATGGAGAGGCATCTATAAGTGAAATTAGCGATGAAATTAGCGGTTTAATTGATAGTATCAAGGGTTGACTTTAGAACATAGGACAATATAAATACGCAGAAAACTAATTCATTAATTTATGGCTCGTATAGCAGGAATAAATATTCCACAAAATAAAGTTGTTAGTATAGCATTAACATACATACATGGTATCGGTTTACATTCATCAAAACTAATATGTGAGAAACTTAATATTCCTAAATCTAAGAGGGTTAATGAATTATCCGAAGAACAAGTTTTGAAGATTAGAGAATTTATAGATGCAAATCATAAAGTAGAAGGTGATTTAAGAAGAGATGTTTCGGTAAATATAAAAAGATTAGTTGATCTTGCTTGTTATAGAGGATCTCGGCATAAGAAAAAATTACCTGTGAGAGGACAAAGAACACAATGTAATGCTAGAACAAGAAAAGGTAAAGCAATAGCGATAGCAGGTAAAAAATTAACACCACTTAAGAAATAAGGTTTATTAAGAAGTATTATAAATGAATAAAAAAAACGACAAAGTTGAAAAAAAAATTGAAACAAAAAAAGTAGAGGCTAAAAAAGTAAGCACTTTTAAAAAAAAGAAAAAAGTTAGAAAGAATATTACTTCAGGTATCGCTTATGTTTATTCAACTTTCAATAATACAATTATTTCAATTGCTGATGAAAGCGGCAATGTTATATCTTGGTCCTCAGCAGGATCAAAGGGATTTAAAGGATCTAGAAAATCAACACCATATGCAGCTCAAGTAGCGGCCGACGATGCTGGAGCTAAAGCCTTTGAACAAGGTTTAAGAACATTAACAGTTCAAGTTAAAGGTCCAGGCTCAGGAAGAGAAACAGCGCTGCGTTCTTTACAGTCAAGAGGATTTAAAATTTTATCAATTAAAGACACTACACCTATGCCGCATAATGGTGCAAGACCACCGAAAAGAAGGAGAGTATAATGGAAACAACATCTAATGTAATAGATAAAAATTGGAAAGCATTAATTAAACCAAACAAATTAGATATATCAAGTAACGAAGATAAGACAGTAGCAAAAGTTGTTGCTGAACCTTTAGAAAAAGGATTTGGACAAACTATTGGAAATTCATTAAGAAGAATTTTGTTATCTTCTATCCAAGGCGCTGCTGTGACAGCTATTCAAATTGATGGAGTATTACACGAATTTTCGTCAATTAAAGGTGTTAGAGAAGATGTAACTGATATAGTTTTGAACGTAAAAAACTTAGCTATTAAGTCTTCATCATCTAACCCAAAAAAAATTATCTTAGATATAAAGGGCCCCAAAGAAGTAAAAGCTAAAGATATTACATTAGTGCCTGAGATTGAAATCTTAAACCCAGAACAAACAATTTGTAATTTAGATGAAAAAACAAATTTTCATATGGAGCTTATGGTAAGCACAGGTAAAGGCTATGCACAAGCATCTAAAAACAAATCAGATGATAGCCCTCTCGGATTAATTTCAGTCGACTCTTTGTTTAGTCCTGTAAAAAAAGTTTCTTTTTCTGTAGAAAATACAAGAGCAGGAAGTGCACTAGATTATGATAAATTAGTAATGAACGTTGAAACAAATGGAACAGTAGATGCAGAAGATGCAATAGCGTATTCAGCTAGAATTTTTCAAGATCAACTGTCTATGTTTGTTAATTTTGAGGATCCACAAGAAGTTATAAAAGAAGTGAAATCTTCAGAACCAGAATTTAATAGAAATTTACTGAAACGTGTTGAAGAGCTTGAGTTATCAGTTCGTTCTATGAATTGTTTAAAAAATGATAACATCATTTATATAGGAGATTTAGTTCAAAAAACTGAACCAGAAATGCTTAGAACACCAAATTTTGGTAGAAAATCATTAAATGAAATTAAAGAAGTTCTGAATACTATGTCTTTATATTTAGGTATGGAAATTCCTAATTGGCCGCCTGATAATATTGCAGAATTATCTAAGAAATTAGAAGAAAATAATTACTAATGAGACACGGTTTAGGCTATAGAAAATTAAATAAAACAAGCGAACACCGTAAAGCTTTGTTCAAAAACATGCTCAATTCTCTTATTAAATATGAGCAAATTATAACTACGCTACCAAAAGCCAAAGAACTTAAACCTCAAATTGATAAAGTTATCACTATTGGTAAAAACAATATACTTAGTAACAAAAAGAGATTATTTTCTAAGTTACAAGACAAAAATTCTGTAACCAAAGTATTTGGTGAACTTTCAAAAAGATACAGTTCAAGAAAAGGCGGATATTCCAGAGTTTTAAAAGCCGGTTTCAGAACCGGTGATGATGCTCCAATGGCTGTAATTGAATTAGTTGATAGAAATCCTGAAGCTAAAAAAGTAGATAAGCCAAAGAAAAAAGTTGCCAAAGATAAAGAAAAAGAAACTCAAGCAGATCCAAAATTAGCAAGTAAATAGCCTAGTTTCTATGCCTAAATCTTTTATTGTGGATGATGAATATCATGAGGCACGTCTAGATAAATGGTTTAAACAAAAAGTAATTAGTTTACCTCATTCCTTAATTGAGAAGATTATTAGGCAAAATAAAATTAAAATAAATAAAAAAAAAGTTAAGTCTTCATATCGTTTAAAAAGTGGTGATTTAATTGAAATTTTTAATATTTCACAATTTAAAGAAAGAGTTAAAAATCAGAAAGTAAAATACATACCTCAAAAAAATGAACTATCAAAATATGACGATTATATAATTGAAAACAACGATAATTTTATTGTAATTAATAAACCTGCGGGAATACCAGTTCAATCTGGAACAAAATCATTTAAAAATATTACAGACATCTTAAAAAATTCAAAATATTTTCAAGACTCAAAACCATTTATAGTTCATAGAATAGATAAAGAGACTTCTGGAATATTAATAATTGCAAAAAATCGAAAATACGCTCAATTATTTACATCGCTGTTTAGAATAAGAAAAATACATAAAACTTATTTAGCTATAGCATACGGTAAAATTAAAAAGTCTGTTAAAAGTATGCGAGATGATCTTATTTATTTTGAAAATAAAAAAAAGATTATTCAAAAAGCAATTTCCAATATTAAAATCATAAAATCAAACGATGAACTATCATATATTGAACTAAATCCAATAACCGGAAGAAAACACCAATTAAGAAAACAGCTTTTAAATTTAGGAAACCCTATTATAGGCGACGATAAATATTTTTCAACAAATTTCAGAAAGATGAAAACAAAAAATTTAATGCTACATGCTCATAGAATAAAATTTATGATTAACAATGTTCAGTACAATTTCAAAGCAAAATATAACAGTTTTTTTGAGCAACTTTTAAAAGAAAAATTTTAAATTTTATCTATATTTTTAACAAAAATATTAGCTATTTTTTTCTCATAATTTTGTAGTTTAATTTTTTTTTCATTATAAATCGAAGTAACAAGTTCATTATTTAGACCACAAGGAACAATATTCAAGTATTGCTTTAAGTTATTGTTAATATTTATTGAGCAACCATGAAATGCTATCCATCTTGAAACTCTTAGACCAATAGCAGCTATTTTTTTTTCCTTAACCCAAATACCAATATTTTTTTTATCTCTTTTTGCTTTAATTTTATAAATATTTAAAAACTGTAAAATGCTATTTTCTAAAGTAGATATAAATTTTCTTATATCTTTTTTTCTATTATTTAGATTAATAACAAAATAAATGATTTTCTGACCTTTATTATGTAATGTAATTTTTCCACCTCTATTAGTTTTAATAACTTTTATGTTTTTATTAATTATATCTTTTTTATTAAAACTAACCCCGGCTGAATATGTCGTTGGATGTTCCAAAAGCCAAATAAGTTCATTATTTTTTCCTAATTTAACTTCTTCAACCCTTTTATTCATGAAAAGCATTGCCTTTTTATATGTTATGGGGTTTTTACTTATTTTGATCTCTATGTTCATTTAATTTGTATTTTATCACTTAATAGACTAATAGTCTCAAGAAAAAATTTTAAGAGGTATTTATGGCTTTGCTCAGATCTACAGGAAATAAGAAAGTCAATTTAGATTTTAATAAAGAATTTATCAGTACTTTTGGCAACAATATTAAAAATCGAAACGTAGATTTTATTAATCAAACACTTAATGATTTACACGCAGCCGATATTGCTAACCTAATTGAAAATTTAGATATTGAAACTAGAACGAAATTAATTGAAATTGAGTCATTCAATATTGATCCAGAAATATTTATTGAACTAAACGAGTCTGTTCAAAGTGAGGTGCTACAACAGTTATCTATTGAGTCATTAACAAAAATAATAAGAAGATTAGAGTCTGATAATGCAATTAAAATATTAGAAAATTTAAACAAAGAGTCTAAAGAAAAAGTCTTAGAAAAATTACCCCCTAAGGATAAATTTTTACTACAAGAAGGACTGAGTTATCCAGAAGACTCAGCGGCTCGTATAATGCAAAGAGAATTCACTGCGGTACCAAGTAATTGGACAGTTGGCCAAACTATAGATTATTTAAGAGAGGACAAAGATTTACCAGAGGAATTTTTAGAAATTTTCATTGTAGATAATGATTTTAAACCAATAGGAACTGTTCCTTCATCAAGAGTTCTAAGAACGCCAAGAGATTCAAAAATGAACTCTATTATGGCTGAAATGCCAGTATTAATTTCTGTTAATATGGACAAAGAAGAAGTAGGTCATGCCTTTGAAAACTATAATCTTGTTTCCGCAGGTGTAGTTAATAAAGAAAACAAATTGGTTGGGATGATCACTGCAGATGATGTTGTAACAGTTGTTCAAGAAGAAGCAGAGGAAGATGCTTTGCGTTTAGCTGGAGTAGGTGATGAAGAAATTACTGATAGCGTTCTATTAAAAACTAAAAGAAGATTTAACTGGCTTTTATTAAATTTATTTACTGCGTTATTAGCAACTTGGGTAATAAGTTTTTTTGGAGCCTCAATCGAACAAATGGTAGCACTTGCTTTTTTAATGCCAATTGTAGCGTCAATGGGTGGTAACGCTGGTATGCAAACATTAGCTGTCACTATAAGAGCAATTGCAACTCAAGAGCTTTCAAAAAGTAACTTTAATCGTGTTGTAGGAAAAGAATTTCTAATTGGTATATTAAATGGAATTATTTTTGCAATCATTACAGCGATCATTGTACAATTATGGTTTAAAAATATTAATCTTTCATTGTTGATTGGAATTTCAATGATATTAAATATGATAGTAGCCGGTTTGTTTGGAATTCTAGTTCCTGTTTCATTAAAGAAGATGAATATTGATCCAGCTTTAGCTTCAAGTGTTTTTGTTACAACAATAACAGATGTAATTGGCTTCTTGTCATTCCTTGGCTTAGGATCTTATTATTTTCTAAATTAAATATTATCAATTAATCTTACTTTATTTAAATAATAAGCAATAAATATCCTTGAATTTTTATTGAATTTTTTTGATCTTTTAAAATTTTTAATATTATAAAATTCAATATAATCAATTTTTTCAGCACCTAATTTAATTATTTCTTTTTTCAATAAACTTGAATTAAAAAAGATAAACTTATATTTAATTTTTTTTAGATAAAAGTAGATTTTTGAAGCAACTTTTTTGTGTTTTAAATTTAATTTACAATTCCTCGAAGAACATGCGACGCCATTTTTTTCTCGAATAGTTTCACATTCTACAATTTTTGTATTTATATTTCTTTTTATAGTGTGTTTTTTTACTAAATATAGTTGTTGAAAATCTTTTTTCCCCATAAATAATTTCTTTGGTTTTATAATATCTAAAAATCTATTAACTACATTGAGAACTCCAGGAAAATGACCTTTTCTATATTTTCCACATAATTGCTTAGAAAATTTATCTAAAAATACTTTTTTTTTTGGTTTAAAACTATAAATGTCTTTAATTGAAGGTAAATATAAATAATCTACTTTTAAGTTTTTTAAAATCTTTAAATCCTTTTTTTTATTTCTTGGATATGTTTTAAAGTCCTTTTTTTCATTAAATTGTTTTGGATTCACAAATATTGAAACTAGTGTTTTTAGTTTGGTTTTCTTTGATTTTTTAATCAAAGATATGTGCCCTTTGTGCAAACCTCCCATAGTCGGCACAAATGATATACCTCTTGTGCTAAGAATTTCTTGCTGGAGATTATTTCTGTCTTTAAATATTTTCATTTCCTTTAAGCAATGATAATGACTATTATAAGAATCTAATGATAAAACAAGCAATTATTCCTTTAGCTGGACTAGGAACTAGAATGCTTCCTTTGACCAGTGTTATGCCAAAAGAGCTCTTGCCAATAAATGGAAAGACCAATTTAGAGTATATTTTAGAGGAATGTCTTCAAGCAGGAATTAAGGAATTTATATTTATAATTTCTAAAAAAAAACTATCTATAAAAAAATATTTTTTTAATGACAATTTTTATAAAAAAATTATTAAGAAGAAAAATGATAAAAGAATAATCGAAGAATATAAAAAAATTAAAAAGTATCAAAAAATGATTAAATTTGTTTATCAAAACCAGCCCAAGGGAACTGGTGATGCAGTTTTAAAATGCCAAAGATTAATAAAAGATAAGTATTTTTTGATGTTACTTCCTGATGATTTGATTATTAAAAAAAACTGCTCAAAAGAAATGATTAAATTACACAATAAGACAAAAGGATCTGTCATTGCTACAAAAAGAGTAAAAAGAAAAACAGTTTCTAGATGGGGAATTTTGTCAATTAAAAATAAAAAAAAAAGTCATTTTGAAATAAAAGATGTTGTAGAAAAGCCAAGTGTCAAAAAAGCGCCATCAAATTTTGCAATAATAGGAAGATATATTTTAAGCTCAAAAATTTTTAATGAAATTAAAAGATTAAAACCAGGTCAAGGAGGAGAGCTGCATATTACTGATGCTATAAAAAAACTAATTTATAAAAAAAACAAATTCTACGGTAATATATTTAAAGGAACTTATTTAGATTGTGGAACTTTACAAGGCTATATTAATTCCAGTCTTAAAATAAATAAAAGGTAAATAATGAAATTATGCATGATTGGAACAGGTTACGTCGGTTTAGTTAGCGGAACTTGCTTTGCTGATATTGGAAATCAAGTTTATTGTGTAGATAAAGATATAAATAAAATAAAAAAATTAAACTCAGGAATTTCACCAATTTATGAACCAGGTTTAGATGAGTTAATAAAAAATAATTTTAATGCCAAACGTTTAATTTTTACAACTGATTTAAATAAAGCAATAAGTGCATCTGATATTATTTTTATATGTGTTGGAACGCCAAATAAAAAAGGCACACTCAATGTTGATTTATCTTTTGTTTATAAATGTGTGAGAGAAATACTTTTACATACAAAAAACAAAAAGATTATTGTAACTAAATCTACCGTCCCGGTTGGAACTGGAGATGAGATAGAAAAAATACTAAAAAAAAAGAAAAAACTTTTCTCAATAATATCCAATCCAGAATTTTTAAGAGAAGGTGAAGCTATCAGAGATTTTAGATATCCTGACAGAATTGTAATTGGCTCAAACAATAAAAACGAATTTAATACAATGAAAAAACTTTATTCACCTTTAATTAGTAAAGGTGCTAAATTTTTCACTACGACTAGAAGAGGTGCAGAATTAATTAAATATTCAGCAAACGCTTTTCTAGCAACTAAAATTACTTTTATAAATGAATTAGCTAATTTATGTGAGAAATCAGGTATTGATGTTGAAGATGTGGCTTTAGGTATTGGATCTGACTCTAGAATTGGTAGTAGATTTTTAAGAGCAGGGCCAGCATACGGTGGATCTTGTTTTCCTAAGGACACAAAAGGGCTAGTTTCTGCCGGAGAAAAATTTAAAACAAATTTATCAATCGTAAAATCTGTAATTAAATCTAATCACGATAGAGTAAATTTACTTACAAAAAGAGTTCATAAAATATTAGGAAATAATTTAAAAAATAAAAAAATAGGTATATTAGGTGTAACTTTTAAACCTAATACTGATGATATGAGAGATTCCACAAGTTTAAAAATGATCCCCTATTATTGTAAAAAAGGTGCAAAAGTAACTTATTATGATCCTTCAGGAGAAAAATTCGAATTTAAAAAACTTAAAAATTGTGAGTTTAAGAAAAATATTAATGATACTTGTAAAGACACAGATTTAATAATTCTCTTAACAGAATGGGATGAGTTTAAATCTTTAGACTTCAAAAAATTGAATAAAAAAAGAAATTTTATAATTTATGATTTGCGAAATCTTTACAATCCAAAAGAAATGCTAAATAAAAAGATTAAATATTTCTCAGTTGGCAGACCTAATTTTAATTAATTTCAAAAATACCATCAACTTCAACAGCTACTCCTAAAGGTAGGCTGTTAACGCTTACTGCCGCCCTTGTGTGCATTCCTTTATTACCTAGAATTTTTACCACAATATCTGATGCACCATTGATTACTTTCGGCTGATCAATAAAATCATTTGATGAATTCACATATCCTGTTAATTTAACACAAGATTTAATTCTATTTAAATCACCTCCACAAGCTTTTTTTGCGTGAGCTAAAAGACTTAACCCACATCTTATTGCTGCTTTATAACCTTGATCTAAAGTCAATTCTTTTCCAACTCTTCCTTTTATTAAATTTAATTTTTCATCAACTGAAATTTGTCCAGAAATAAAAAGTAAATTACCAACAATTTTAGTTGCAACATATGCTCCAACTGGGGGTTTAGGATTTGGTAATTTAATATTTAATTCTTTAATTTTATTTTCTATTTCACTCATTTTCTTTTACCTTTTTTTTTAGCTTTATCGTATTCTTTTCTTTTTTCAATTAATATAAGTGCTTCCTCCATAGTAAGTTCGTTTGGATCTTTTTCTTCAGGAATAGTTGCATTTAAAGACTTGTACTTAATATAAGGTCCATATTGACCTTTCATAATTCTAACTGGTTTTTTATCCTCAGGATGCTCTCCAAGATCTTTGATAAGTGAAGAAGAAATTCTTCCTGGTTTAGCTTCAGCAATTAATGTAATTGCTCGATTAATTCCTATAGAAAAAAGATCTTCAACATTTTCCAATCTTGCAGATTTATTTTCACATTTTAAATACGGACCAAATCTTCCAGAATTTAAAGTTATATCTTGTTGATTTTCCGGATGTTGTCCTAACACTTTAGGGAGAGAGCATAAATATTTTGCTTTGTCTAAATCAACACTGTCAACATCAATACCTTTTGGAATGGAAACATTTTTAAGATGTTCATTCTCATTTTTTTTCTTTCTACCTTTTTTCTTTTTTGTTTCTAATTCATCTTTTTCTTTTTCATATTGCAAGTAGGGGCCAAATCTACCATTCTTTAAATATATATCTTTACCTTTTTCGTTTTGACCCAGTAATTTAGGCTCCGCTAAGTTGTATTGAGCTGCAGCTTTGGCTTTAGATAAAGGTCTGGTAAATTTACACTCTGGATAATTTGAACATCCTATAAAAGCCCCACCTCTAAAACTATTCTTAAGACTTAGTTCTCCACTGGAACACAACTTACACTTTCGATCTATAGCGTCTTTATCATCCCTTTCAAAAATTAAAGCTCCTAAACTTTCATTTAATAAGTCTAATACTTCTCTCGTTCTTTTTTCTTTAACTTTTCCAACATTTTCGTAAAAATCTTTCCAAAAATTATCTAAAACTTGTATCCATTCAATCTTACCACTAGTGATTTCATCTAGCTGATTTTCTAGGTCTGCAGTGAAATTATAATCCACGTATTTAGAGAATAATTTTTCTAAAAAAGCTGAAATTAACTTACCCCTGTCAGTCGGATTAAACCTTTTATTTATTAATTCAACGTAATTTCTCGTTGATAATACTGAGATAATACTAGCATAAGTAGAGGGTCTTCCTATGCCTAATTCCTCCATCTTTTTTACTAAACTTGCTTCAGAGTATCGTGGAGGCGGATCTGTAAAGTGCTGTTCATCATTTAATTTAAGTATACTAATATCTTCGCCAACTTTGACTACAGGCAATATATTCTTTGCATCTTCGTCAGTTTCTTGAACTTGATAAACTTTAAGAAATCCATCAAATTTTACGACTGAGCCACTAGCTCTAAAGTTAATCTTATTATCGTTTGAAGAAATAATTATGGTATTTCTATCAAATTCAGCTGGAGTCATTTGAGATGATAAGGCTCTACTCCAAATTAATTCATAGAGTTTAAATTGATCTGCGTTAACATATTTTTTGATATCAGAAGGTTTTCTACTTATATTAGTTGGTCTAATTGCTTCGTGAGCTTCCTGAGCATTCTTTGCTTTTTTTCCAGCATAACTATTTGGCGCATCTGGCAAATATTTGTCACCATAATCATCAGTAATAAATTTCCTAAAGTCATCAATTGCTTCTTTTGAAATATTAGTTCCATCAGTTCTCATATAAGTAATTAATCCGGTAGTCTCACCCTCGATATCCACTCCTTGATAAAGCCGTTGTGCAATTTGCATTGTTCTGGAAGCTCCAAAACCAAATCGTCCAGAAGCAGTCTGTTGTAAAGTTGACGTTGTAAAAGGTGCTAGAGGGTTTCTTCTAAATACTTTTGTATTCACATCAGCAATTTTAAATTTTGTTTTATTGATTACATCAATCGTCTTTTGTATTTCCTCTTTATTTTTGAAAGAAAATTTTTCAATTCTTTCTCCATTAAATAAACTTAATTTTGAAAAAATATTTTTATTATCTTTGTTCGTAAAGTCGGATGTAAGAGTCCAGTATTCTTCTGGTTTAAATAATTCAATTTCTTTTTCTCTTTCAGTAATAAGTTTTAAGGCTACTGATTGAACTCTCCCCGCTGATTTTGATCCAGGTAATTTTGTCCAAAGGATTGGCGAGATATTAAATCCTACAAGATAATCTAAGGCTCTTCGCGCTAGATAAGCTTCAACTAAAGGTAAATGAATTTCTCTTGGATTTTTAATTGCATCAAGAATTGCTTTCTTTGTAATCTCATTAAAAACAACACGTTCTAGATGTTTATCTTTT
>Ga0315315_10000359_pt1 | contig 37111 bp, 25 predicted proteins | sample M140m3416metaG_FD_203699 | JGI IMG/M metagenome (GOLD analysis project Ga0315315, IMG submission 203699) | Ammonia-oxidizing marine archaeal communities from Monterey Bay, California, United States - M1 40m 3416 | ecosystem: Environmental > Aquatic > Marine > Intertidal zone | place: USA...
CGGTTGACTATGAGAGCGGTTGACTATGAGAGCGGTTGACTATGAGAGCGGTTGACTATGAGAGCGGTTGACTATGAGAGCGGTTGACTATGAGAGCGGTTGACTATGAGAGCGGTTGACTATGAGAGCGGTTGACTATGAGACGTGGCCACAGTCAAACAGACTGATTCCTCGCGTGGTTGCGGTTGATTCAGCTGTGGATATGACACTTAGATGATAAACAAAATCGACACAGCAGGAGGCTGATGCGGTGGAATCAGTATTTTGTGTTTCCAACGGGCCCCGTTTCAGCTTGGGATGATTTTGGCCTCGGATTTCGGGATGCCCGTTTTCTATCCGCGAGGTTTCGTACCGGGGCCGAGTTACCCGCGACGAGGATCTTTTCTCAATCTGCAGGTTTGGGGATCGTTGTTCGCAATGTTTCCGAGAGTGCTTCGACAGTGGATTGCTGTTGGTCACGGTTTGCGATGTTCAAGTTCTCGTCTGGATCACTGCGATGATCGTAAAGCATGCTACCGAGGGTATGGCCCACTCCGTTGCTCGCTCGGAATTCGCTTAGTCTGAACTGATCTGTTCGAATCGTGTCCCCTGACCGATAGCGGCCAACGGCGTGGGTTTTTCCAGGGAGAGTGGGGTTGTTCAGGAGTGGAACAAAGCTGGTGCCTTGCAGGTGGGTAGGTTTTGCAAGGCCCGTCAGTTCACATACGGAAGGATAGATATCAATCAGTTCCGTCAGAGCGGCAATGCGACCGCCTTGTGGGCTGGAAGAATTTTCACCTGGGACGGATACGATCAGCGGCGTATGCATCGAGGTTTCAAAGCAAGAGTGCTTGTTCCACATGCCATGATCTCCGAGTTGCCAGCCATGGTCGCCGCAGAGAATGATCACGGTGTTATCGGCAAGTCCCGTTTCCTCCAACGCTTCCGTCAGGCGACCAATCTGTTGGTCGATAAAGCTGACGCAGGCGTAGTATCCGTGAATGAGTTTGCGTGCCTGATAGGTCGCAAGGCTGCCTTTGGGGGGAATGGTTGCATAGCTACGAAGTTCTGCTGACTGGTGAACCGCACCCTTGGGAGCTTCGGGCGGCTTGCGATAGTTATCAGGCACTTTGATGGAATCAAAGTCGTACAGGTCCCAATACTTTTGAGGAGCACAGAATGGCAGGTGGGGTTTGAAGAAGCCAACAGCCAAGAAGAATGGGGAGTCAGCGTCCTGTAAGTCTTCGAGGTGTTCGATTGCACGGGTTGCGACTTGGTGATCACGGTATTCTGATTCATTGGCATCGGATGCCTCGTACGGCATGCCACGTACTTTGACACGTTTGGGGTGCTTTTTTCGGTGTTCGGCGATCGCTTTCTTTTCCGCTTTCTTGTTGCGGTAATTGGAAGTCGTGGGACGCCAAGGTTTTTCGCTCCAGCCGGCGACCGAGTCGTCCGGGAAATGAAAAATCTTTCCGAGACTGATGGTTCGATACCCGTTGTTCTTGAAGTGCTGGTTCATGGTGGTGAAGCTAGGTGCATCCTCATCAGCACGCGCTGTATAAGAAACGAAGCGACGGGCATGGGGACGTAGTCCAGACATCATGGAGGCTCGACTGGCACCGCAGGTGGGCACCATGCAGTAGGCCCTTTCGAAAAGGCGTCCACGCTTGGCCAGTTCATCAATGTTGGGGGATTGCATGAACGACTTTCCAAAACAACCCAACTGCGGACGCAAGTCATCGACCATGATGAAAAGCACATTGCGTCTCGGCTGCTTGGCTGAGGAGGGGGGCTCCGGTTTGGGAGTTTCAGGTTCTTGGCAAGTCGAATCAGTATTTTCGAGAGGAGTCTCGTTCGGCGCCTTGGCTGTCTGTGCCATGCCTTGCTTTGTCGCGGAATCGTTGCTCACTGCGTCGGATGAAGCCTGCTGCCCATCGACTGCGGCAGGTTGAGCCGGGGTTGCATGCTGATCGCCAAACAACTCGGGTGCATCCGCGGCATTCGAATCCGACAAGGAACCGGCGGCGAGCAGCAGCAAAATGGCCATGGACAAGGTCCGCGGCGAGAACAAAAGTCGCATCTCATCTCGTTGGATAATAATGGGAGTTGCTCAGTAAAAAGGGGGGCACGGGGTGCTGTTCGAAGCGAGGACCGTCGATTTGGCGCGAATTTCGAAGTCAGGCACGCCGTCGATGGAGGGCCGGGACACTGGATTCTTGAGGTGCGGGAACGCTCGCACAAGCCCTGCCGGCCAGCTCGTAGAATATGCCGGTTTTGTCAATCACGCCAGTTTGCGCTTGTGGAAAAGAGGGATCGTCACAGTGAGAACGCAGAAATTGCCCAGATTACGCACTGTTTGCCGACATTTTTCGTTTCTCCTTGGTCTACCGCTTTCCGGCGAGTATCATATTGAGTGAACGGAAGTCTGTTACGCCCCTGGGGAAACAGTTGCGCTATCGGCAAGTTTAATGCCGATGCCCCTGTTGGAGGCTGAGCAGACCCGCCGCATCCGTTTTTGTGACTCGAGCTAGAAAACGCGTGTTTTTGACTGCTCGATTCGGTACCAAATCATTTGTCATCCGCAGATAGTCAAGCGTATGACGAGGCGAACATTTCTCAAGGAACGTTTACGTGAGCATCCTTTCCCGTCGCTATTTTCTGTCTGCTGTCTCTCTGTCCGTGTTGGCATTGCCTACGGTCGCTCTTGCCGAGCGTCAGGCCGAGGTGAATGCCATACAGGCCGGTCTTTTTGAGGCAATGGATGCTGGCCAAGTTGAGGTCAAAATCATTCCACAGAATGCGACCAAGGCCAATGTCCTGATCCGAAATCTCACAGACAAGCCAGTTGAACTGCGTCTGCCCAAAGCATTCGCCAGCGTACCTGTGCTCGCTCAGGGAATGATGGGTGGCATGGGCGGCATGGGTGGTGGCGGCATGGGCGGCATGGGCGGCGGCGGCATGGGCGGCGGCGGCCAAGCTGGCGGTGGCGGCATGGGCGGTATGGGCGGCGGCGGCATGGGTGGCATGGGCGGCGGCGGCATGGGCGGCATGGGAATGGGCCTGCAGCGTATTGCTCCCGAAAAAATGCAAAAGCTGACCGTCAAAATGGTCTGCCTGGAGCACGGTAAGAAAGATCCAAATCCTCGCATGGCGTACAAAATGGTGCCCATCGAACAATTCACTGACAAAGCTGATGTTCGCGTGCTTTGCGAAGCACTCGGATATGGACAGGTCACTCAGAACACTGCTCAAGCTGCTGCATGGCACATGATGGATGGCATGAGCTGGAATGAACTGGCTGCCAAAAATCGCGTTGAAAGCAAGTACCTCGGTAACATTCGCTGGTTCTCGCCGTTCGAACTTCACACAGCCATGGCCGTAGCAAAAGAAGCCGAGCGGCTTGCGAAAGATAGAGCAAAGAGCAAAGGCAAGGCTACCGGTCAGCCAGAAAAGTCGAGAAGTGATTTCGAGGGCTGATGCACAGCTGCTCAACGAATCAGGCATTCATGCCCAGTGTACCTTGTGTGCACTGGGTTTTTTAATGGTGTCTGCGGTATCGTTCTGCACTGCCAGAACAAGTAGCGAATGATACACTCAGCCAACTGTCCGTAAACTAAAGGCTCCAAAACTACAGGGCTCGCCCGCGATAGGGCTATTGAACGATGCGTTACTTCTCTATTTCAGGAATGTTGATCGGCCTTATCCTTGTCGCCGGTTGTATGCCCAGTCCAAACCTGGGCCGCACCAGTGCAGGTGGATTAGCAGTTGGCGATCAGGCTCCGGCAATTCAGATCCAGCAACTCGTGCATGGACCACCTCTCGACGCCGAGACTGCCAGTGGAGTTCAGGTGATTGAATTTTGGGCAACGTGGTGCGGGCCGTGTTTGTCTGGCATGCCCCACTTGTCTGAGCTGCAAGAGACTTACGGTGATCAAGTCACGATCCTTGGAATTACTTCTGAGGATCTGTCGACGGTGGATGCGTTTCTCGCTTCATCAGCTGGTGATGGTAGGACTTGGGCGGATGTTGTGAAGTACCGTATGGCAATCGATGACAACGACGCGACTGGAGCAGCTTACATGCGCGCTGCTGGTATGAAATCCATCCCAACCGCTTTCATCGTTGGCAGGAATGGAGTGCTTCAGTGGATTGGCCATCCTGCATCCATGGACGGGCCCTTGAGGGCCGTGGTGGAGGGAACGTGGCAGTTGCCAAAAACAAACTGATCGCAGGGCGAGGTGGTCCAAGGTCGCACGAGGACAAGGTCGCACGAGAATTCACAGTCGCCGCGAGTTGATTGATGGGCAGACCTGCGAGCTGGTGGACGGGTAGACCTGTGTGGCACTTGATTTTCGTTCGGTCCGCTTCGTTCTTCATTAGCAAAACGCCGTTTGAACGCGTACGCAGACTTCGCGATGGTTTTGGCCAGTTAGCGTGCGGGAACGGCCGTGAACGTTCCCAGCACCACTGTTGTGAGCGAGCTAGCTAATCTCAGGATTTTGAATTGAGCGAACACCGCCTGGCTAGCGGCATTGGGCTGGACACGGTTTGGCTGTCGTTTCTGGATTTCCATGCTGTGGCGTAGCAGCGTGGCATCGTCACGCGTTCCGCTCGCACCGGTTGGGCAATCTTAACGATTTCGTAGTTTTTTCGCGGTCTGGTACGTGGATGAACCGTTTGCGTGAAAACGGGGTGGGCTGTCTAATCATGGCAGTTTCAATCAGTTGTCTCTCATTCGTTTGTACCCATGCAGCTACCCATCATTTCCGAAACCCAGAAACCGACGTTGCAAGCCAGCGACAAGCAGGCTGAAGGTCAGCGTGGTCGTTACGCAGTGGTCAGTTTGGGGTGCCCTAAAAATTTGGTGGATACCGAACAAATGTTGGGCAGGTTGGATGAAGATGGCTACCAGATGACAGACACGGTGGACGATGCCGATTTTGTGGTCGTCAACACCTGCGGTTTTATCGACTCCGCCCGCGAGGAGTCGCTCGGAGCGATTGACGAGATGCTTGCGTTGAAACGCGAGGGCAAGATCCGCAACGTTGTGGTGACCGGCTGTCTCGCTGAGCGGCAGCAGGGAAAGCTGTTGGAAGCTCGTCCCGAGATTGATGCCATGATCGGCGTCTTCGGTCGCAACGAAATTGTTTCGGTGATAGATCGTTTGCAGTCCGGCGTCGAGGAGCAACAGAAACTCTTTCGCCCAGCTGCGATCCGCCCGCTGTCTGATGCCGTTCGCAGTCCTGTCACGCCGCGCCATTTTGCCTACCTGAAGATCAGCGAGGGGTGTGATCGGCTTTGCACTTTTTGCGCGATCCCAAAAATGCGGGGCAAGCATTACAGTAAGCCGATCGAACAAGTGGTTGAGGAAGCGCAGCGTCTCGGGGATGCCGGGGTTCGTGAGGTGGTCATTGTCGCACAGGATACGACCTATTATGGTCGTGATCTGTACGGCGAGGCGAGGCTCAGCGAGCTGTTGCAGCGGCTGGATGAGATTGAAAGCCTCGATTGGATTCGGCTGATGTATTTCTATCCGATGTACATTGATGATCGCTTGATCGATACGCTTGCCGGAGCCAAGCGGATTTTGCCCTACATTGACATGCCACTGCAGCATGCAAGCGATGCGATGCTGAAGAGGATGTCGAGGAAAACAACGCGAGCGAGTCAGGAGGAAATCTTGGGGAAACTACGTTCCCGAATCGATCGCCTTGTGATGAGAACGACCATGATCACCGGATTTCCGGGTGAAACCGAAGACGATTTCGCACAGCTGGCGGACTTTACCGAACAGCAAAAATTTGAGCATCTCGGCGTGTTCACCTATTCCGTTGAGGAAGATACGCCTGCGGCGAAGCTTCCCAACCGTGTCCCGGCTGAAATTGCCCAGCAACGCCATGACACAATCATGGCAATCCAGCAGCAAATTGCTTTTGAGTGGAATGAGAGTCGAATTGGTACTGTTGAAGACGTCATCATTGACTCGCCGTTGCCCGATCAGGATGGTGTTTGGATTGGTCGCACACGCGGTGAGGCACCCGATATCGATGGGATTGTCTATGTTTCAGGGGTTGATCCTGAGCAGGGAATCGCGGTCGGATCCATGGTGAGGTGCGAGGTAGTTGCAGCAGACGGATATGATTTGATTGCTGCTCCGTTAGCCTAGCCGTTCGACGCCCAGTTGTTTGATGGCCAGCTGTTTGATGGCCAGCTGTTGACTGCCTGGCTCGTTGGTGTTGGCAACTTTGGGTTTGGTTGACGCAGGGTGGGTCAATCTGGGGCAAGAACGCATGCTAGGTGAGGGCTGGGTGGCTCGGATTTACCCTGTGACACTAAAATCAATCCGTATCTCAACGTCAGGGACCTTGGCGTGGCGTTGGTTATCGACGAAAACAATGGTTAACACCGGTGAAAACACTGCCAAGGGCGAGTTGAACCATGACTGATGCCAAAAATCCCAGCATTTACAATGTGCCGAACGCCTTAACGAGTGTTCGCTTTGCTCTTGCGATCGCTGTGATGATACTGATTCCCCGAGGTGAGTATCTGATTGGCTTGATCATTTTCATTGTTGCCGCATCCACTGACTGGATGGATGGGTACTGGGCACGAAAGTATGGTCAGGTCACCAAGCTGGGACGAATCTTCGATCCCTTCGTTGACAAAATTATCATCTGTGGAACGTTCATCGCGTTAGTCGAAGTTGAGGAATCGGGGGTCAAGTCGTGGATGGCAACCATTGTTGTCGGGCGCGAATTGTTGGTCACTAGTTTGAGAGGGATGATCGAGGGGTCGGGCGGTGATTTCTCTGCCAGCCAACTCGGTAAATGGAAGATGGTTCTGCAGTGCGGTGCAGTGATTGCAATCCTTGTTACATTACTGAACCCCGGTCATGATGTTCTCGATTGGACGAGCTTTGTGTTTCTCTGGGGAGCAATTGCTTTGACCGTTTTTTCAGGAATTGACTACAGCAGGGCTGCCGCACGCGTGATGCGTGACACCCCCACGCCTGCCGACTCGCAAGGTGAGTGATGGCAGAGTCTCTCTCTCTTGTGCTGAATGCTGTTCTGATTTTCGCTGCGGGCGTCAGTTTGGTCATGTGGGTGCGGACACTGCCTGCCATTCGTCGGCAAGGTGTGCGCGGATTTGCTGACACATGGTTGCCGGTAAAGAGACGGGAATGTCCGTTCTGGGGCGTCGCCGAAATCTTTGTCATGTTCGGGTCGATGCAGGTTTTTGGGCAGTTGCTTCTTCTGTTCGCTCAACAAAAAGGTTGGTACAAGTTACCGGAACCGGGAGAATCCCTTGCTGCGCAAACACCTGAGATGCTGTTTGTTGTGCTCGCGATTTCGGCCTTGGCAAATTGTGTGTCCATCGGCCTCGTTTTGCTTTGGATGTGGAATAAAGAATGGTTCGGTAGCGTCCGCAAGTTTGGGCTGTCGATCAGCCCATCGATGCTGCGGTTGGGGGTCAAAGCAGCCGTGATGCTGCTGCCGCCGGTGCTGGCTGTTGCCGCGCTGGTCAACCTGCTGTTAGCGGAGTACGAGCACGAAGTGCTCAATGTACTACAGCAGTTGGGGTCTCCGCGTGTGTTTGCTGTGCTGTTTTTTGGAACCGCGATCGTGGCTCCCATTGCAGAAGAAATACTGTTTCGTGGCCTGATTCAAGGCGGGTTGCAGCGATTGGCGGGACGCGTTGTTGGAGACGATGAATCGCATGAGAAAGAGCTCGCTTCCAAATCGCAGTCAGCCAACGTTGGTTTCATCGCTGAAGATGCGAACAAGGACGGTCAGGAAACGAGAGGAAATGTACCGCAGGGGAACTGGGAACCTGTTTCCTATTGGCCTGTTTTCGTCGCCAGTGTCATTTTTGCATGCATGCATTTGGGGCAGGGAGCAGCCCCCATTCCGTTATTTCTTCTCTCAGTCGGGCTGGGGTATCTGTATCGTCAGACAGGGTCACTGATCCCCTGCATCGTCGTGCATATGATGCTCAATGGAATGACGCTTTTGGCGGCAATGCTTCAGTGATTTGGCGTGACCCTGACTCCAGGCGGAGTCCGCGCAAACGCGATCGGCTTGGATTGATCAGAGTGGCTGTTTGACTGTGCACCAGAAAATTCCCATTACGGGTGTTGCCGCGAATCCTTTCGAAACTCAAATGGAGTCAATCCCATCCAGCGGCGAAACAGCCGAGTCAGATGAGCTTGGTCATAAAAGCCCGTGTCCAATGCAATGATGCCGATTTGTTTGTTCGTATCAAGCAAGGCCTGACTGGCGTGATGGACTCTTACCCGTTGCAGATATTGTGAGGGTGACATTTGGTAAGTCGATCGAAAGCGTCGATTGAGTTGGCTCGTGGAAAGCGCAGCATGCTGCGCGACCTGCTGAATTTCAATCGGTTCCGGATAGTGGCGATTGATAAATTCCGTAGCGATTTGAACGGGGTCGGGTGAGACTGATTCAGTCAGTTCTTGGACAAGCGGGTACATCACCCCGGCGATCCCAATGATGGTTCCTTCCTTCGAACGCAGGGGCACTTTGCTTGACACAAACGAGGCAAGTCTGCCGCGTTGACCGGGCACAAGCCAGACTTGATTTTGGATCTCCTGTCCAGAATCAATCACCTTTCGGTCTTCAAGTTGATATTTGCGTCCCCAGAAAGCAGGATGGATTTCGAGATCCGTTTTACCCAGCAGTTCCCCTTCGTTTTTAGCGCCACGCAAACGCACCAAGGACGCATTCATAGCGGTAAAGCGGCCCTGTGTATCTTTCAGATAAAGAAACACATTGGGAAGGAAGTCAAATAGACGGACGACCTGACTTGCATCGCCGATGGAGGACAAGAATTGTGTGCGTAGTGTTTGTGTAATGTTGCGCATGCGTGTTTTGTACAAAAGATTGCACGTTTGCTGCAATCGGCGTGTGGCTTTATCTGGTAAAATCAGAGTAACGATCCGTCAGTGCCGTTGTTGCTTGACTGCTCGTTGGTGCTGGTCAGACGACTGGAGTTGGCCCGCCTGTTTTTCCTGCCGCCGTTACGGTTGAATCCACTGCTTTTCGGGATGACTTCATGCTGAATCTGACATCAAAGGCTTCGTCGCATACGTGCACCGGAGTCACACGACGTGATTTCCTGCAAGTTGGCACTTTGGGAGCGATTGGACTGGGACTGCCTCAGTACTTGGCTGCCTCTGAACAGGGGCATGTCGATCCTGGCAAAGATAAACGTTCCTGCATCATGATCTTCAACCTTGGTGCACCAAGTCAGTTGGACACGTTCGACATGAAGCCCGAGGCACCTTCTGAGGTACGAGGGCCTTTCAAAGCGATCTCGACTCGAGGCGACTTCCAGGTTTCTGAAATCTTGCCAAGGCATGCTGAAATTGCAGATAAGTTTTCGGTCATCCGATCCTGTTATCACACGGCCGCCGCGGTCCACGATGCGGGTTGGCAAATGTTGCAGACTGGGCGACAGTTCACGGGGGGAGTGAATTATCCGCATGCTGGAGCAGTGTTGCAGTACATGCGAGGACGTCGTAGTGACCTGCCTGCACACGTGGTCTTGCCAGAAACGATGGGACGTGGCGGTGGGAATCTCCCGAATGGTCAGGCGGGTGGCTTTCTAGGGAAAGCTTATGATCCCTTTGCATTGATGGCAGATCCCAGTAAGGAAAATTTCAAAGTGCCTGATCTCCTGCCCCCTTCAACTCTGGGTGATGTGCGGATTGATCGTCGCCGGCGTATGCGTGGTGCGATCGAAGGGAAGCTCGAAGAACTGGAAGGAACCGAGTCTGCCAAAATGTTGGACAAGAACTTTGAGTCGGCTTATCGACTGATGAGTAGTGCCCAGGCCCGCGAGGCGTTTGATCTCAGTAAAGAGCCAAAGAAGACGAGGGAACGTTATGGGATGCATCGATTTGGGCAGTGCTGTCTTTTGGCTCGGCGATTGGTTGAGGCAGGGGTTCGCTTTGTCACAATCAATACCTTCCTGACCGTTTTCAATGAAATCACATGGGACATTCATGGCAGTAAACCATTCACAACCATTGAGGGCATGAAAAATATCGTCGCTCCGATGTACGACCAAGCGTACAGTGCGTTGATTTCTGACTTGCATGAACGCGGCTTATTGGATGATACGATGGTTTGTGGTCTTGCCGAGTTTGGTCGCACGCCCAAGGTGAATCCCGCTGGCGGGCGAGATCATTGGCCGCAATGCTTTTCATGCACCTTCGCTGGTGGTGGCGTGCAAGGCGGGCGAGCGATTGGGGCAAGTGACCCCATCGGTGCTGTCCCCGCCGACCGTCCCACCAATCCAGGGGAAATCATCGCGACGATTTTCAAGAGTCTGGGACTTGATCTGCATGCTGAAATGCCGGGTCCCGGCGGACGTCCTTTCCCGCTGGTCGATTTCGGAGTGCGGGAAGTCAGGGAACTATTTTCGTGAATACCAATATCAAGTCGTTGCTCAGTTTTTTGGGCACTTGGCCGTGGCTCAGGAAAACAAACGCTCCGGATTGTTCGTTCATCCCACGATTGGATGAGCTGGGATTTTTTTTTACTCACTCGATGCCATGATTCATGTGTGCTCAATCGGGCAACATGAACTCATTTACTCCGTTTCGCGTTAACGACTGCACATGTTTGTTCAACAATCACGATTTATCTGGCTGTCCATGAGCCTGGCGTTTTGCATGCTTGCCATGACTGTACCGGTCAGCGTTGCCAGCGAGGGGATCCGCTTACTGCCAACAGAGTTTTTACTCGCAGGGCCGGAGAATATTCAGCGGCTCACCGTGGTAAATCTTGTCGACGGGAAGTTGGCCGGAATGGTTGAGGAGGCGGATTTGCAGTACAGCGTGTCTGATCCGAGGATCGTGGTGATTAAACAGGGTGTGGCTCATGGGCTGGCAAACGGAATTGCTGAAATACGGGTAGAGACGGTCAATGGGAGCGTTGCCGTTGCTCAAGTTCGTGTTTCAAACGCTGAGAAACAGGTGCAGTGGAGTTTTCGAAACCATGTGCAAAGTGTGCTTGCCAAGAGCGGGTGTAACATGGGCGCATGTCATGGGGCGTTAGCGGGCAAAGGGGGGTTCAAGCTTTCGCTGCGTGGCTACGACACCGATGCTGATTACATCTCTATCACGCAGAAAGCACGCGGTCGGCGTATTGAATTGTCAGATCCAGGCCGCAGTTTGTTGCTGGCCAAGCCAACCGCTGCGCTGCCGCATAAGGGCGGTTTGAAACTGGCGGTGGCTTCGCGTGATTATCAGGTATTGGCTGATTGGATTGCAGCGGGTGCTAAGGCTCCGGCCGATGATGACGCAAAGCTTGAACGCATATCGGTTACTCCTGACTCAGCGCTACTACGACCGGGTGATCACTTTCAGATCCTCGTCAATGCACACTACAGTGATGGAGAAACGGTGGATGTGACGCACTGGGCACAGTTCTCAGCAACTGATGAGGCGATCGCAACTGTTGATAAATCAGGAATGCTGAAGGTGCAGGGCAGTGGAGAGGCGGCAGTATTGGTTTGGTTTGGCAGCAAGGTGGCTCTGGCGCGGATGACAGTGCCGTATCCAAACCAGGTACCTGCGGACGTTTATCAAAACGCAGGGCGGCGTAACTTCATTGATGAACTCAATCTGCAGCAACTGCAAACGCTTCACTTGCGTCCTTCTCCACTGTGCGATGACCTGACGTTCTTGCGGCGCGCAACGCTCGATACGGTAGGTAGACTGCCAATGCTTGAGGAACGCGACTCGTTTCTTGCTGCCAATGAGAAGACAAGGCGGGATGAACTGGTTGAACGCTTGCTGTCTGGCGAAGACTTCATTGCTTACTGGACTTACCGTTGGTCCGACATGTTGCTGATCAACGGCACTCGCCTGCGTCCCGTGGCAGTCAAAGCCTATTATCAATGGGTCGAAAATGCGGTTCGAAAGAACCAGCCTTGGGATCAAATGGTGCGTGAAATTCTCACGGCAACTGGTAATAGTGATCAGAATGGAGCCACCAACTTTTATGCTCTGCATCAAGCACCCGAAGACATGACAGAGAACGCGTGCCAAGCTTTCCTGGGATTGTCCATTGGATGCGCAAAATGCCACAATCACCCTCTGGAAAAGTGGACGAATGACCAATACTACGCGATGGCAAATCTGTTCTCTCGCGTTCGCGCAAAGGGCTGGGGTGGAGATGGGCGTAATGGAGATGGCATCCGAACGCTTTTTGTTGCGAACTCCGGCGAATTAATCCAACCCAATCTCGGTCGCCCGCAGCAACCAGCACCCCTGGATTCACAGCCACTGGAGTTTGACGATCCAAGCGATCGCCGAATTGCGTTGGCAAATTGGATGACAAAACCTGAAAATCCGTATTTTGCGAGGGCGATTGCCAATCGCGTCTGGGCTAACTTTTTCGGAAGGGGGCTTGTTGAACAGGTGGATGATCTGAGACTCAGCAATCCAGCGTCCAATGAAGACTTGCTGGATGCCGCAGCAAAGCATGTGATTGACTCAGGCTTTGATCTCAAAGAATTGATGCGAGCTATTTTGCAAAGCAACACCTATCAACGCAGCAGTCTGCCATTGGCTGATAATCGTGATGAGTTCAAGTATCTCAGCCGATATTACCCCCGTCGATTGATGGCGGAGGTGTTGTTGGATGGGATCGATCAGGTATTGCAAACATCAACCGCATTTACTGAGTTGGCGTTTCCAGGGGCTGATAAACAGAAAACGGATTTTTATAAAACTGGCACGCGAGCGATCCAGCTTTATGATGCATCCGTCAACTCATACTTTTTGAAAACGTTTGGTCGTAATCCACGCGAGATTACATGCGAATGTGAACGTAGTGGAGAGCCCAGTCTGGTCCAGGTGTTGCATTTATCCAATGGAGAAACACTGAATCCCAAATTGGCGGACCAGAAGAACCGCATTGCGATGTTAATCGAAGCGAAGGAGTCAGATGCTGCGATTGTGCAGAAGTTATTTGCTGCGGCATTATCGCGGGAAGCAACCGAATCTGAACTGGGCAAGTTGTTGGAAATTCGCAGCGAATACGGCAAAGACCGGGCCACCGCACTGCAGGATATTGCGTGGAGCATACTTACCAGTTCCGAATTCACTTTCAATCATTGAGCACGCTGCCAGGCGTTGAGGCCTCTCTGTTCGTTATCTCACATGAATCAGTTCAATATGCGTTTTCTTGTCCATTGCCTGTTGTCCACGTTTGTGGTTGTTACCAGTCAGGCTGCCGAGAAGGTCGATTACGTGAAAGATGTCGTGCCGATCTTGCGGGCGCATTGTGTCGCCTGTCATACAGCGGACGATGCGGAAGGCGGCCTTGTGATGGAATCTCATGCTGCTTTGATGAGAGGGGGAGTCTCCGGTCTGGTGGTCACCGCCGGGGAAGCCAACAGCAGTCGCATGATCCTGCGAATCAACGGTAAGGCAGAGCCACGCATGCCTCCAGAAGGCGAGGAACCGTTGAATGAAACGCAGATCGCCACCTTGGCAAAATGGGTAGAGCAGGGGGCAACTGGGCCCGATGGGAGTGTGCCTGTGATGCTCCATCTCAACGTGCCGTCGATTAAAACTCAATCAGATGTCTTGTTGCCTCTGAGTGCTGTCGCGGTCTCTTTGCAGGGATCGGTGACTGCTGTGGGCCGCACGGGACTTGTGCAAATCAAGGACCCAAATGGCAAGTTGCTTCGCGAGCTAACAACGCAGGATTCTGGAATTGAAAAAGTCAACTCACTGCAGTTCAGTTCTGCGGGCGATCGTCTGGTAGTGGCATCGGGTGTTGCAGGCGCCTATGGAATGGCATTTGTGTTTTCCACTCAGACAGGTGAACTGTTGCATGAGTTGGGTGGGCATCGCGATGTCCTGTATGCGGCAACGTTTTCACCCGATGGGAAAATGATTGCCACGGCGGGCTACGATCGCGTAATTAAATTGTGGGATAGTCGGTCGGGTGAAGCTTTACGGTCAATGGTGGGGCACAATGGCGCGATCTATGATCTTGCTTTCTCCCCTGACGGGAAAGTGCTCATTAGCGGGTGTGCAGACGAAACGGTGAAGCTGTGGAGTGTTGCTACGGGAAAACGACTCAATACGCTGGGACAGCCCGAGGGTGAAGTTTTAGCAATTGATGTCAGTGGTGACGGTAAATTTATCATAGCGGGGAGTTCAGATAATCGTTTGCGCGTCTGGATGTTGAATGAGTCTGGACAGACTCAAACCAATCCCATTTTTGTTACACGGTCGGTTTCGGATAGTCCACTGCTTAAGTTGCAAGCGGATGCGGACGGCAAACGCTTGCTCGGGTTGACTGAGAAGGGTGATCTGTTGGTCATCGATACCGATTCATGGAACACGGTGTTGACCCTCGACCGTTTGTCGAATCGACGGACTGATTTTGCGGTGACACCTGATGGAAATTCGGTGCTGGTTACCTTGGCCAACGGCGAGTTGATGAAACAGTCGATAGGGGAGGTTCGTCGGACAGAGAAAGAGTGGTCGCCTGCACGAAAGCCACGCTATCTCGAATTGATTGAATCCGTTGAAGTCAAGGAAAGCGAGCTTCGGAATGGTGATCACCAAAATCAAAATGGAGTGCTGCAAGTTCAAGGCGGCGCGGTGATCGCGGGCACGATAAGCCAGCGTGGTGAGTTCGATGCCTACCAGTGGCTAGCCAAACAAGGTGAAGTGTGGGCGATCGATGCGGATGCCGGTGATGGAAGTCAGATTGATCCGTTTGTTTCAATTGTTGACGCGGAGGATCGACCCGTGCTGCGGGTGCGTCTGCAAGCCATTCGTGATTCGTACTTCACGTTTCGCGGCAAAGACAGCAAGCAGATTGGTGACTTTCGTCTTTTCAATTGGCAAAATATGCACCTGAACGATTTCTTGTACGCTGCGGGTGAGGTGACTCGTTTGTGGATGTATCCACGAGGTCCAGACTCAGGTTACAACGTCTATCCTAACGAAGGTGAGCGATGGACCTACTTTGGCACGTCGCACACAACGCATGCGCTTGGGGAACCCGCGTATGTAGTACGCCCGATCGCCAGCGATGGAGTGCATGTGGCAAATGGATTACCCGTGTTTGAGGTGTATTATGAAAACGATGATGATCCAACGCGTCTTGCGGGAAAGAATAGTCGTTTGATTTTTACGGTTCCCGAGGATGGAGTTTACACCGTGAGAGTGTCAGACACTCGTGGAGATGGCGGTGATGGGTATGGCTACCAACTGGTGATTCGCCCGGCGCGGCCAGCTTTCAGAGCATCCGTGGAAAAGCCCAAACCTGATATTCGCAAAGGGGCTGGCAGAGAGGTGGTCGTTCGTGTCGACCGCTACGATGACTTTGATGGGCCAGTGACTTTTGAGTTGCAGGATCTACCAAAATCACTCGTTTCAAGTTTTCCTGTGACGATCGAACGTGGGCAGCGTTACGCCGTCGGCACGATTTGGGCGGCTGAAGCAGCCGAACCATGGCAGGGTGACGTGTCTCCCAAGCTCGTTGCTAGTGCAAACGTGTTGGGTGTAGTGACCGTGCAAGAGGTGGGTGATTTGGGAGTTCTGAAATTGGGGGATCAACCAAGTGTCGTTCCCTCGATTCAACCCGTTGAGGGAGAGTTTGGTGTTTCTGAGGGGTGGACATTGCAGGTGCGGCGAGGGCAAAGCGTGGCAGCACGCGTTGTCGTTCGCCGTAAAGAAGGCTTCACTGGTCAGGTGAGTTTTGGCAAAGAGAACGCCGGCAGAAATGCAACACACGGGGTCTATGTGGATAACATCGGACTCAATGGTTTGTTAGTTCGGCAAGGAGAGAATGAAAGGGGCTTTGTGTTGAGGGCTGATCCTATCGCAGAGCTTGGCAAACGCGCGTTTTTTCTGCGTGCTGAAGTGGACGGTAACGTCACTACGTTTCCAATCACGGTCGAAGTCCAACCCTAACTTGCTCGGTTACCCATATTCAGACTGCTGAACGTTGGGGGGCACACGCGTTTCGGACACTCTTTGCAACACTTGCTGAGTTACAAACCGAGGATCACCGTGAGCGCATGAAAAACGCCCACGTTGTTCGCAGGCGTTGTTCGTAGATCATCGAGGTCGTAGGCTCAGGCAGTGACAATGTTCACACGGCGGCCCTTGCGATCGAACATGACGTTGCCGTCGACCAATGCGTAAAGCGTGTAGTCATTACCCTGGCCCACACCGGTGCCGGCATGATACTTGGTGCCAACTTGGCGGATAATGATGTTTCCAGCTCGGACAGCTTCGCCACCAAACTTTTTGACGCCACGGCGTTGGGCATTGGAGTCACGTCCGTTACGGCTCGAACCCTGCCCCTTCTTATGTGCCATTTTTCCTTACCTGCGATCAGAGATTTCCTGAGAACTGCTTAATTTTGCAGCAATCTAGCCGGAAACGGGGAATTCCTCAAGAGGCAAACTGCTTCGGGATCCACGCTGAGGGGCCACTTTTCATGACTTATTCGATGTTTTGTCGTCAATCGTGGAGTTTTGGTCCCAAAAACTACCATGCCCAGAAGGCTGCGTGACTTTGGTAATACGGCGTTGGAACGTTGCTCTGGGCCTTTTCATGGGAGACGCGAGCGATCGGCTGAGCCTCGATGCGACACAGTGAAGCCGGTTGAATCTTATTTTTCATTCGAGATTTCAGGGGGAAGTTGCTCGTCAAGATGCAGCGGAATCGGGCTGCTCAAACTTTTCCCGTGTGGCTTCAAACTCAGGATTGCCGGGCTCCGCTTCGATTGCCGCCTTGATGTATGTCTTTGCTTTTTGCAGTTCACCCAAGTCAAAATGAGCCTCGGCGGCCTCATAGTTCGCGCGAGCGTCGGTCGCGTCCAGCTTCAGTAATCGAACAAGGAGTTTGATCGCATCGGCTGGCCGTCCGTCTTTTCGGAGGCAATAGGCGAGCAGGATCATTGTGGCGGTGTCATCCGGATATGCATTGATCACATTCTCTAGCGAAGATATCGCGACCTCGTATTGATCAGTTGCAGAGTACAGGAGACCAAGGTCGTAGTAGGCGCGTGCCATGTGTTCTTCATTGTCAGTGATCAATGCTGCGATCAGGTACGGCTCTGCTTGTTCAGTCATCCCCGACTCCAGCAGCAGTTCACCGTAGGGCAGGTGGGCCCGTGAATAGTCATCAATTTCGAATAGCCTTCTGTACTCAGAGTGGGCTTCAGCGTAACGCTTCTGGTTATTCAAGCTGTCGGCCAGCAGAAACCGGCTCTCTAAATCGTCAGGAGAGATGGCAAGCGAACGCTCTGCAGAAACGATTGCTTCCTGAAATTTTCCACCCCAGTGATTTACTTTGGCAAGATTGCGAAATGCGATTGCAGTCTCTTGATAGTCGATCGATAAATCGACACGTTCTTGAACTTCTTCCATGAGCGCGTCGGAGGGAAGCTTTCCATCGACCAGTCCATTCGAAATCAGTGCATCCACAATCCACTTTCCTAAAGAGCGGTGTATTTCAAGAGTTGGGTGTACGTGGTCAAGGAAATAGTCATCACCGAAGCAAGCGTGGCCGTTTTCGTCCATGCTGAATTGACGCAGCAGATTCTCCGCGTCTACCAATGGAACATCAGCCTGAGTAGCGACTGAACGTAGCGTTTCACGTAAAGGTGTGATCGCGCGCAAGGAACAAATGTCCTCATCCAATGCGCGTTCAAAAGCCTGTTCTGCTTCAGTCCATTCTTCACGGGCGAAGAGAATCTGCCCCAATAGATACTGTGTGTCAGCCGAGGTTGGTGATGTTGCCAGTATCGTGTGGACTGTTGCGAGGGCCTCGTCTAATTGCCCCAATCGGAAGAAGTTTCTCGCTTCCTCGAGTTGCAGGGCCAACGCTGTGACGTCCGTGTCCTCATCGAACAGAGACTTGAATGGGCTGGTGCCCCGTAGATTGGAAACAGGTGTGACAAACGCTATGTTCGCACCGGCGGAGCGGGCGATTGAGATCATACGCTGTAGGTTAATACCATATTCACTAATTACTTCTGCACGCCATTCTTTGTCTCGCTCATATTGTATGGGGCCAACAGAGTGGTTGAGCATTTCATCAACTTCGCTTGGGAAAGCTGCGGCACGCTCGGGAAGTGCCTTTGATTCCTCTTCTTCCCGGGTAAGTGCTGCTGAGCGGATGCGGTCAGAAAGCTGTTGGACAACTGATCCTGTTCGCGTGCCTTGCAGGACCGCACTGAAGTCATTCAGCCACGATTGGTTTTTGAACATGCGGGCATAGGTTCGACGCTCAAGAAACTCGTTCTGTGCGGAATAGACAATGAACAGGTCTGGTTCATATTGCGCGAGCTCTTGCATGACCGCCGCGACACGATAACTTGCATAGCTGACGCCCCCCGCGTTGATCACCTCCCATTCAACATCGGGTTGTACTGCCGTAAGTAATTCCCGCACCCAGCGTACATAGGATGCTGAGTCCGAAAATGGCCTGCCAAACGTTGTCGACCCGCCAACACAGAAAACACGTTTCGTCCCCGACGCCTTTTTCCAGGGAAAAGACTGGATGTTAAACCAGCTTTCTTTGTTGGCGGCCGTGGTCAGTATTTGCTCGCCGTCGGCGTTGGTTGACGAAGCCAACAATGGGATCTGATTGGAGAATCCCGCGCTGGGGTCGTGGTTGCTGGCTATCGTCGACACGCCCAGCAGCGTGAGAATGAGCTCCAACACAAAAAAGAAAAATAATGTAATGGCGGTGCCAAACAGTAATTTCTTCTTCCAGTTGAGGCTGGATTTGGAGGAAGATTTTCGATTTGGCATGTGTCGTGAAGTTTGGTGTTTGATTCGGAGAGATCTGCACGGTGGTGCCGTCTTCGATGAACCTGTTCTGTTCACCGCACAAGATCTATTTTGGTACAGGCGTTTTTTCGACGAGTCGGTAGACGCTTGGCGCTTCAAAAATCGCGGTTCCACCCCTCGACACAAACTCGAGTATTTCACGATTGCTTTCTCGATTTGCCGTGACGTTGCCTAGCAGGTCTCCATTGAAAAAGACAAACCACTGAGCATTATGAAGTTCTACTGCGAGTTGTGCGTAATTGGGTGTCCCTTCGAGGGTCTTTATCTGAACGGCGGCACTCACTGGCACTTCATGGGACAGGCGGTGGAATTCACCGTCTCGTCCAGTGCTGACGCCGAATGAGGCTGAATCGCGATTGTAACGCAGGACGTAGCGTTCGCAATCGTCAAGTGATGAGTTCGCAAACCCAAAATGAAGTTCAGTTTGTGATGCTGAAATCAGATCGACGCCGACTCGGCAGCCAAACCCGAACCCGTTTTCCGCGTTTGGATTCGGAGGAATGGGTAAGGGGCGGGCGATCGAACCCTCGCCGGAAAGCACTGCTCCACCTTCACTGTCGTTGGCGGCCAGCCAGAGCCCTACGGGCGACTGAAATCCTATCAGCGTTTTACCGTCGAATAATGCCTGTTCCCATCCATCAGGTACCAAACTTGGGTTCACGGGAACCCGCAGAAAACTGGGTGGATTGATCATGATGGTCAACAGCACGGCTGCAATCATGACCACGCCAACGGCACGCACTACCTTCATGTGGTTGGTGATCCATTCCCAAACGCTTGGGTTCTGCGTCGTTTTCGCTGGTATTCTTGTGTGGGTTCGGCGGCTCCATCCCGTGTGGCGGGTGCTGGCGGATGAGATCAGCTGTAGAAGTTCATCAATCCTGTCAACGAGTTCGGGGTAATCGCCAATTCGCTTCTCGGGTGCGTGCTGCGTCAGATCGATAATCAGATCAACAATGGCTGGGTCCAACGTTTTGGGTAGCAGCTCCAGACGTGGCGGTGTTCCACTTGCTTTGGTAGAGAAAAGCGCGTTGATCTTACCTGATGCATAAGGTGTTTCGCCTGCCAGCATTTGGAACAGGGTCGCCCCCAAAGCGTAGATGTCCGCTCGGTGATCGACCGGGTCTCCGGAAAGCTGTTCAGGCGCGCTGTACATAGGAGTGCCCATCGCCACGCCTACGAGCGTCAGATGGGTTTGGTCGTCATCATCTTCGTCTTTGGCATTAAGTTGGGCCAAGCCAAAGTCAGCAATTTTTACGAGTGGGATACCTGCCGGAAGATCAAAGCCCGCCGGAGCTTCGGTGAGAATCAGGTTTCCCGGTTTGATGTCCCGGTGAATGATCTCATGGGACTTGGCGTGAGCCAAACCCATCGCTGTTTGGCGAAGGATCCAGAGGCTGGTTTGCGCATCAAGGGCACCTGATTCAAGCTTCTGCCGCAAGTCTTGGCCTTCAACCAATTCCATGACCAGATACAGGCGTTCATTGTGACATCCCGAGTCATAGGCGCGAACAATATTCGGGTGTTTTAGACGCCCAATTGCCGTTCCCTCCTGCTCGAATCTTGCGATCACATTCTGCAGTGTGACGCGCGACTCGATAATCGACTTGATGGCGACATCTCGTTGCAACCGAGGCTGGTAGGCACGGTAGACGATCCCCAAAGCCCCATGTCCAAGTACATTCTTTAGCCTGTAGCCGGGCGCCAAGTCCTCAGGTGAGGTAAAAGCTTCAACAATCTCAATTTCAACCGGTGTCAGCATGCCGGTTTGTAATGCAGCTTCCGACGAATCCAAAGATCTGGAATGAGCGAATTTATGCAGCGCAAATGCGTCTTCAGCGCTCAGCAGGGATTGATTCTGGGCCACTGTGAGGAAAGCGTCGTCAGCAGGAGGTGGAGTTTCAGGATGCATGAAATCTGGCATGGCACTGACGACAGTGGAACAGCTGGTCAACTATCGGACTTTACCTCGCTGTGAAGGGAACCGAAGCAGAATTTGCGTGCCCACCCTGACCCGAGACGTATTTCAAGTGGGTGTAAGTGAGGGTACTGGTCAGGATAGCACGAAAACCGGGACTGCAGGACCCAGACCAGCAAAGGACGACTGTAGCCACCGTCTTGGGTGAGTGAGGCGAACTGTGCGGGTGCTTAGCATTTAACCGATCAATGCGGTTAAAACGAAGTTGTTCCAAGGATGACAGACGCAGTTGCTGTGATCGCTGCCACGTGTTCACGGTGTCTTGGCGCGAATGGCTCAGAGCAGAAGTTGCATTCAATGGTTTACCGGGTGAGGGAGTCACTCTGGTCAATTGGGTGATGCCAAAATCATCCATTTTCCATCTGGCGAGAAACAGATGCTCGTCCATGGCATGGATGTATTGATTTCGGGGACAAGCCTGGGACTGGAAACGCCATCCACATCGAGTTGGAAAATTAGTTCGCGGTGGTGCGCTGGCGAGTACATATTGAAAAGCAGTCGCTTTCCATCGGGTGACCAGGCCAGGTCTTCGCCCATGGACTCGTTGGTTGAAAATCGCTTTCGCACCCCGGCAGGTCCGGTGATGGATAAGATCCCAATCTCCTGATGCGTTTCTGTTTTGCCTCGGAACGCCAGTTGTCGGCTATCAGGTGACCACGACATGTTCCAGTAAATGTACTGGTAGTGGTGTGCTCCTTTGGCGAGTGCTGTGGTTATTTTACCGGATGCAACGTCGTACAGCCGGATGCTGTTGTCATTGGTGTACGCGATGGTCGTTCCATCCGGTGACCACTGTGCCGACCAGCCATCATCAATTCTTTTGTGAGCGGTGCCATCCGTGTTCATAATCCAAATGCTTGCCCCCTGTTCATAACGGCAGCAAACAAACCGTGATCCTTTGCCGGACCAGGACGGCATCTGCCCTTTGCAGACATCCCGAACATCATCACCGTTTGCTTTCATTAACATGATCTGGGTGAGATTGCTGCGGTCGGGTGGTGAAGCATCAAACAAAACCCAAGTACCATCCGGGGCAATGGAGGGTGAGCTGACCACGGGGAATTTTTCGTTGCGGTAGATTTCTTCCGTATGCTCTCCATTGACTGATACACGGTAGAGTGAATGGAGTTTATAGGGCTCGAAATCAAACTCCGAGGCATCCAGCTTATTGTTGCCGTCACGATCGAGACGATGAAAGTAGTATCGTCGCTGAAGTTGGAAAAGGTCACGCGTGTGAAATTTGAATTCCTTGTACGAGAGCAGTCCGTCGCGGTCGATATCCTTGGGCCGCATTTCCCAAGGGTAGTTGAAATTGGCTAACATTGAGACGCGATATTCGGTAAGCGAAAGTTGCTCATCGCCGTCGTCATCAAACGCTTTGATATTGGATGCTACCAGGTGCTTTCGAGGACTGCGAATTGCCGCTTGAGCTTCCGCTTGGCTGAGCAATTGGTCGTCATCGGTATCAGCTTTTTCGAACCATTGGATTGGTTGTCGAAGGTAAGGCCCTTTCTGTCTTGCGAACTCGGAAAGATTAACCGCACCATTGCTGTCGATGTCAAAGGACTCGAAGTCCTGCTCATCCGTTTCGCTGTTCCACCATGTGTCGACAAACTCACTCTTGGTCAGCACATCATCTTTATTGACATCGCACCGCAGGAAGTTGGCAAAGTCCACAACCCCGCCATTCTCGGTACGGAGTAGGTCACCTGTGATCCAGCGGATACCAAGCTGGGTTTCCAGGAAGCGAACCGCTTCCTCCCGTGAAATTTTACGATTGCCATCACCATCGGCATGAAGAATCAATCCACGGTCCAAGCGACGTTGGCCATCGGGTGATATTGATGCGTTGTAATTGATCGTAAACGTGGTGCTGTCGACAGTTTCTTCGGGACGATACTGCCAACCATCGTAGGATTCATCCATTGCCTCAATGGCTCGTTGGAGAATCCGTTGAAATGGGTCGGCCCCAGATAAAGCTTGATCTTCCAGTACACCGTTGTCTGGTTCAACCGAAAATTCCTGCGGGGTGACGAGCCCATCTCCCGATGTATCTAGTTCCTCAAAAGTGCCCAATTCCTGAGTTGATTTTTCAATGGCGATCCGCAGCTCATCGCGGGACAGCGCGCCACTGTTGTCGGTATCGTATTGAGTAAATTCGCGAGTGGAAGACGCTTGCCCTTTCTGTGGGTTGGGCGTCGATGTTGCTGCTTCTGGCGGCGTTGGTGGGGACTGTGATGAAGCTGGGGTGGGAAGTGCCCAAGCCAATGCTAATAACAAAAGCAGAGGCGCTCGGCAGGATGCAACAGTTAGGTGGCGGGCAACTGGCGGCCCCGCCATCTCAACGATGACACAGGCCAGTTGGCGACACTTCTGATGTTCGAAATCAGTACCCACAATCAGCCTCGTGCCGCTGCTGTTCCTGTTGGCGCTAGCCCACTTGGAGTGGTTTCTTTCACCAGACGTTTGACAATCTTTCTGGCATCGATGCCCTCACTTTGTGCGGCAAACGTAGTGATCATGCGATGCGTTAACACAGGTTCAGCAACCGCTTGGATGTCTTCCAGACGGACCATGTACTGACCATGCAAGGCTGCACGAGTTTTACCACCAAGGATCAAATACTGAACGGCTCTGGGACCGGCACCCCAAGACACCAGTGGCTTCAGCCAGTCAGGAGCCGTGCCTTCCTGCGGACGGGTTTGCCGAACCAGGCGAACTGCGTACTGATAAATGTGTTCCGGTACAGGAATTCGACGTGTGAGATCTTGAAAGGCTGTGATCTCCTCGGCTTTGAGTAACGGTTCCAAGGTTGGTAATGAGGTGCCAGTGGTGGTTCGAGCAATCTCGATCTCTTCGACTTCATTTGGGTAAGTCAATTCGATTAAGAACATGAATCGGTCGAGTTGCGCTTCCGGAAGCGGGTAGGTGCCTTCCTGCTCCACTGGGTTCTGTGTCGCCAGAACAAAAAATGGCTCTTCCAGCTTGTAGGGTTTTCCCAAGACAGTGACCCTACGCTCTTGCATTGCCTCAAGCATGGCTGCCTGTGTTTTAGGAGGCGCGCGATTGATCTCGTCAGCTAAGACAATGTTGGCGAATACTGGGCCGTGGATGAATTGAAATTCCCTGCGACCTTCGGCAGTGTCCTGCAGAATATCAGTGCCGGTGATGTCCATCGGCATCAAGTCGGGTGTGAACTGAATGCGGTTGAAGTCCAGCGACAGCGTTTCGGCGAGTTTGCTGATCAACAAGGTCTTTGCCAAACCGGGAACGCCCATCAATAGGGCATGCCCCCTCGAAAACAACACTGTGGCTAGTTGGTCGATCACATCCGTTTGGCCCACGATTACGCGGCCTAGTTCGGTTTTTAACCGAGTGTGACACTCCTGCAAAAGTTGGATGCTCTGAACATCGTCGGAACTTAGTTCTTGCGGCGCGGAGGGATCAGTGTCATTCATCGACAGAACGGTTCCAGAGGGGTTGGTCGGGGGATAAACAGACTACCCACGAGTGACCGGATTGGCAAGATTCCAACCGGCGTGGAAGCCTTTACAAAGGCCAATTGTTCCTGAAAACAGCTGTTTCACATCTCTGGCGGGAAAATTTGTTTCTGCGACCCCGCGCAGGGAACTGATGTGGGTCAAGGCGTGACCCTTGAACAGAAGAAAAGTCGGCAGGGGAGTGATTGCCAGACAGGGGAGTGATTGCCAGAAGAGTAGGGGAGGGATTGGTCTGAGCTTGGGAGATTTGGACAAGGAGTGAACTTGAGCGGGCAGGCTCCAGATCGCGGATGGAGAACCTCACGAGGCTGCCCTTGCCGCTGCGTGGTTGTGAAATCTTCCTGAGCTTCGGGTACAGCTTGCTTTTAGTGAAAAAAGCAGGAGATCGCATGAGGGGCAAGGAAAGGGTAATCCACCATGGCGGACTGCCAAGCAGCTGTGTTTTTGCGGCTGCTATCGCTTTCTTTATTCAAAATCGTGTTTCATTGGAAGGCTAGGGAACGATTTGGGGACTTTCCCTCGTTGGGAAATGAAGAGACAGGTTGGTCGCAGATTCTTCAAATTTGAATTCACGCGTTTGCTTGTCCTGTTGGTCGAGCGTTCAGTGGCTAGAATGCGGCTCCCCATTATCGCTCGCTGCGAATTCCTCGGCTGATTTAACCATATGACCCATCCCCCCGGCAAAGAACGCAAGGCTGCCATCGCGTTCATCTTGGTGACGCTGTTCATCGACATTTTGGGAATCGGAATCATCGTTCCAGTGCTGCCAGAGTTGGTGAAGCAGTTGGTGGAATCCGATTCAACTGGGCTTTTACCCGATGGAGTTGTCGATGCTGTGGCAAGTTCGACCGAAGGGGCTTCTGAGAATCTTTCGGTTTCTGAAGATTTCGCACGTGCGGGCAAGTACGTGGGAGTTATCAGTGCGACCTACGCGTTGATGCAGTTTCTATTCGCGCCGATCATGGGGGCATTGTCGGATCGTTTTGGCCGGCGGCCGGTGATTCTTGTTTCTCTATTCGGACTTGGTGTCGATTTTTTGATTCAGGGTTTCGCGCCGAGCATTTGGTGGCTGTTCCTGGGGCGGTTGCTGGCTGGGATCATGGGGGCAAATTTCACAACTGCCAACGCTTACATTGCGGATGTGTCGACGGATGATACGCGGGCGAGAAATTTTGGATTTGTCGGCATGATGTTTGGTCTTGGGTTTACCATCGGTCCTGCTCTGGGAGGATTTCTAGGTGGTTACAGCCTTCGTCTGCCGTTCTTTGCGGCGGCGGCTCTGGCGTTAGTGAATTGGCTCTACGGATATTTCGTGTTGCCTGAGTCGTTACCGGTCGAAAAGCGTAGCCCATTTAATCTAAAGAACGCGAATCCTTTTGGGACGTTGCGGCGCATTCGGATGTACCCCATGGTTGCTGGATTGGCAGCGGTTTTCGCCTGCAAGTCTCTTGCACAACGTGGGCTGGAGAACGTCTGGGTGCTGTACACCGGATTTCGCTACGAATGGGATGCCAGCATGAATGGCTATGCATTGGGCTTGGTTGGGATCATGGCGGTCGTTGTGCAGGGCGGCCTTGTTCGACCTACCGTGCGTCGCTTGGGAGAGCGTCGTACCGTGATCATCGGAACGTTGGTGGGTGCCTTCTCTTTTCTGGGGTACGGGTTGGCCTCCCAAGGCTGGATGATCCCCGGAATCATTATCTTTGGAGCGTTTGCAGGGGTCAGTGGACCCGCCATTCAAAGCCTCGTCACCAGCCGAGTGGACGAGACTGAGCAAGGCAAGATTCAAGGTGCCCTGACTTCGCTGACAAGCCTTACCAATATCATCGCGCCGATTTTGTTCAACACATTGTTGTTTAGCTATTTCATCAGCGACGATGCACCCACACAGGTGCCCGGTGCACCTTTTTTCGTTGGCTTTATTTTGTTGCTGGTTTCGATCGCCATTGCGGTTCGCGTCTTCCGGAAATTTCCAGAGCCAACGGCCGAGGCAGAGCCAACGGCCGACTGACGGTTCTCCATGCCTGCCCTGATCGGGTTGCTTTCCAGCACAGCTCGCATTCGAACTCTGCTGTGGTGTCTCCGAGTGGATTCAATTCGAAGAACGCGGTGGCTGCTACTTTGCTTTGACGCGAATGACGCGTCGACTGCTGACTTCTTTGCCAATCACGTTGGTCGCCCGTACTTCGATGATCTGCGTGCCCGGTTGAAGGTCGAGAGGAAGTTTCGAGATCCAAATATGAGGGGTTGAGTGAGCGCCAGGCAAAGATGTCCACGGTCTATTCGGAACTTCTTCTTCTCGCTTCTTTTCTGCGACGAAAGCAGGATCCGCTCTGCGGGAAGCCTTCATCGGCTTCCATGCTCCAAAGTTTCCCTCCTGATTTCCAACCCGAAAACGGACTTTTGTTTTCTCTGAGCCGTTGAATACGTTCACAATCAAATCAGCTTCCGCGAGTTCCTGCCGAGTGACGGTCTCTGGGGCATAAATGTTCATCTGATAGTTAGCGGCACGATTTGCACCACGCATTTCAAGCTTATAGCTCTGGCCGTCGAATTCCATGATTGAGTAGCCATTGGGGCCGCCATCACTCATGGTTGCATGAGGAATCCCACGTTCATCCTTGCGCCCTCGCCACCAGCTACCACAGACAGTCACGTTGACAATGTGATGATGCTTCTTGGGGCCTTTCCATCCATTTTCTTTCCCGAGAAATCGATGTTCCATGTAGTGCGTGTGTGCCGACAGTGACACCGTAGCGGGCCGCTGCTCAATCAATCGGTATAACTCCTCGCGATCTCGGACCCCATCAAGTGGAATGTGCATCATCAAAACAACCAACTGGTCCTTGGGAATCAACGCAAGGTCATTCCGTATGAAGGTCAGTTGTTGATCACTGAACCCCCCGTGGTACCCACCTTTTTTCTCACCTTCTGGGCCATGCCAGTGAACATCGTCGAGGACCATGAAATGAGTCGGGCCATAATCGAATGAGTAGTAGGGTGGGCCATAGATGCGTTCAAATGTTTCATCGCTTTGGTCGTCAGTCTTCGCTTCCAGATTCAAGTCATGGTTGCCAATCACGTTGTACCAAGGGATGCCAATCAGCGCGACAGATTGATTGTGTGGTTCCATGACACTCAAATCGTCAAAAACGATATCACCCAGTGTCACACCGAAGGCTGCACCGTGTGCTTGTTCCGAGATGATCTGTTCGATGACATCGTGAGACATGTATTCAACCTCAGCAACATTCTTGGGCTGGGGATCACCGAACATGATGGCCTTGAACTTGTCAGGTTCAACTCTGCGAAGCAGTGGGAAGTCAACGGACTCGGGCAAAGATCCAGTAGGGGCAACCCCCGCAAACCTGAAGTTCTTAGGTGAACCGTTGGGTTTGTGGATGTAATAGAACTGCGGTAATTGGTTGCGGTTTAACGGTGTTGCCCAGTCCCTTGGTTTGATAACGAAAATGATTGAGTCATCATCCACGGATAGTTCATACAGTCCATCCTGATTGGTCTTTACGATGGATGTTCCATTGCTGACGCGGATGTTCGGTATGCCGGGCTCGTCGCCGTCACGTTTCCCATTTGCGTTCTTGTCATCAAAAACAAATCCCCGAGCGACTTCACTTTGAGTGGCGGTCGTTTCGGCAGTTGCGGTCGCGTTCGGTGACTGGGCTGAGACCAGGGATGTTGCCACGGTGCAAAGACTAATGGCAATCCATTGAAGAGTTGAAGGTCGCATGAGATTTGTAAAGTCAGTGGTTAAAAGGTGGGGATCGAGCGTGGGTCCGGAGGTTCAGTCTAGTGTGCCGATCGAGTGAATGGGAAAAGTTATTGCTCGGCTGTTTGAAGTTCTGGCTGAATGGAACACCGCGGCCGCGGTAGCCATTTGCGTTTAAGTTGGAAAACGTTTGGATCCCCACAGTTCGGTTCGACTAGGAGGAACTGTGCCTGGTGCATTGGGGTTCTGGTACAGAAGCGAATGAACGCTTTCTTGTGAACCACCAAACTCTGTTTGTTCGAGATGCCATGTCCTGTGCGTCGGCATCAAGTGTGCGTGGAATGGCCACGGGTCGAATGGCTGATAGCCTAGTTTTTCAATCAGTTTCGAAGAGTTCATTGTGACGTTGCCGGCTCGGGGGGGCATCGGGCCTGCATCAATGCGAGGGCATCCTTGCAGCAATGTTGGATCGTACCCTCCGACCACAGAAACAATTTGAGCGATTTCGAAAAGGCTGAGGATACTTGGACCGCCCGCATGATAGGTGCCCGCGAGCGGCCGGACAAATAACCGCTCGTAAAGTCGGTTCATGCAGTCCGTGTAGGTGGGGGTCCGGATTTCATCGTAGTAAAGCGTGGCGGGCTTTGCCTGTTTGAAGCGGGATGCAATCCAGTCAATCGCCCCAGCATGACCATTGAAACTGATTCCCATGGGCAGCGAGATTCGAAGAATGCAGCTTTCGGGGCAGAGGGTTTTTACAACGGTTTCGGCCTCGACCATTTTGGCACCGTAAACCGTGACTGGGTCAAGAGGATCTTCTTCGGTGTATTCGCCGTGATTTTCTCCAGAAAATACCAAGTCGATGGACAAGTGAATCGTACGGGCACCATGTTTCGCAGCTCCGGTCATGATGTTACTTGTCCCGGCAACATTCACTCGGTGCGCCATGATGGGGTCGAGCTCACACGATTTGAGGCGGCAAGTTCCGGCACAATTCAGTACGGTTTTGAATTTGTATTGATCCCAGACGCGTTTGATTCCTGTTGCATCTTCAATATCACAGGCCACGATGCCGTCACCTGTAAGAGGCCACATCGAAGCCTGACGCAGACCGATGACTTGGTCTCCATAGCGGGCACGGAAGTAGTGGAAGGCGTTGTATCCGGGAACGCCGGCGATTCCGGTTATCAACATCGGCAGCGGAGGGGCGTTGGTCATGCTCCCGATTGTCTCAAAAATCCTGACAAAGTCGAGATGGAGTCCGTTAGGGGGCGCTAACACAATGAAGGTGGGTCGAGCCACGAATGAGAATCATTGATTTGTCGATTACCAGAGAGGCACTGACAGGTTCGCCGATTGGGTTGACTGAAATGACCCGCGGAATCTCCGTGTCCGTGATGACGAGTGTCAGCCCTTCGAGATCTGTGATGTAGACATGCCCGTTTGCCGCAACGGGAGATGCGTAGATGTTGGATAGTGGCCCAAGTCTGAGTGCCCCGGGAGCATCTATCCCGGTTTCGGCCGTCACGCGAGTCAGTACGTTCTGATAGTGTGTCAAGAAATAAAGCCCACCCCGGTAGAGTAATGGCGAAGGAACGTAGGGTGTACCTCGCGAGCGAGTCCAAAGGATTCGGTCGGTACCAGTGATGTCACCTTTGGATCCGCTAAGTTTGATCGCCATCAGGACGCGTTTTTCATAGCTACTGCCCACGTACAGCACACCATTTCCGGCAACCGGCGTTGCGACGATGTTTGCCGACATTCCACCACATTCCCAAACCACGTCACCGCTTGAAAGTTGGTATCCACGAACTTTGTCCGTACCGCATACGATCACCTGTTGTTCCCCATCGACTGTGGTAATGATCGGAGAGCTCCATGAAGTCAATTCGTTACGCGCAACACGCCATTTTTCATTCCCGTTCGTGGTATCGAGAGCTACCAAAAAAGAATCACCCTCATGGTCCCAATTCACAACGAGGGTGTCGCCGTGTAAGGCGGGCGAAGCGCCCTCGCCATGGCCGTGCTTGGTGTGCATGGTTCCAAGTTGCTTTTCCCAAAGCAACTTGCCTTGCCGGTCGAGGCAATAGAGCCCATGGGAACCAAAAAAAGCATAAAAGCATTTGCCATCAGTGATCGGTGATGCTGATGCCAAGCTTGCTGTGTTATGAGCTCCTTCGAGAGGAATGGCTTCGTTCAGGTTTTTTTTCCAGCGAAGGGAGCCATCGGATGCGTCGATAGCCCACGCTTGAAATTGGTATTTGGTCGTGACGGTGCGATTGTCGTGGGCGCCGGGACGCCCGCTTTTTCGCGGTGCGAACGGGATGCCAGTGGGGACGGAGGTTGTCAAGAAAATCAGTCCGCGTGAGACGACAGGGGTTCCGTGTCCTTCACCTTCGATTTTGGTCTTCCATAAAATATTTCTCGCCTCGTCCCAGTGCGTTGGTGGTATTGAGTTGGGGGACACGCCAGTGCCGAGTGGGCCTCGCCACTGAGGCCAATCACCCCGACTGATGCCGCTGTCTCCAAGAACAGCAAACAGAAACCATGCTTGGAGGCTTAAGGAGGCGAGCTTGTGGTGAGGTCTTGTGGAGTAGTCATGCATGGGGATTCAATTGCAAACGGCGTAAGAGTGAGGGAGCGTGAGGTGTGGCTGCATCATGAGCACTGGGCCGTTGAGGCAGGTCCGTCTATCGCTGCTCACCGACATCGACTCATGGGTTGTTCAGGGACCTTTTAGCCTAGGTGGAGTGAGTCGTGTCCCATCTCAAACCACACCCGTTTCCGCGTTTGGTGGATCACTATCAGGATCTCCTGAATCCACAGAAGACACCTCCGTTGATTCGGTTCGGTTTCGGGAACAAGCCCAAACGAGGCTGCCCCCAACGATGACCAGTGCGGCTGCAATCGCAAGCCAAAGTGGGGGAAGATGTGTCTGGTCGTCGAAACCTGTTCCGAGAAAATTAAGCTGATCTTGGTAGTATAGGACCGTGTTGAGCAGGCCGTTGTGCACAAAGTGAATCACAATGCCGGGATAGATGCTGCCCGTCCGGTAAGCAACCCAACCGATGATTAGGCCCATCAGCGTTGAAGGAACAAATCTTTCAACGAGTAGAGCACTGCCGGTTAACACATGGAACAGGCCGAACAACAATGCCGTGATCAGAACGGTGCGCAGCGGTGACACCGCACCACGTATTGCTGAAAAGAGATATCCCCGAAAGCACATCTCCTCAATTACCGCTGGGGTCAGGGCAAAAACAGCGATTAGCAAGAGAGGTGAGGTCTCTCGCATTTTTGCGACGGTTGCCTCGGCACCAGCGATCTGTTTATCCGATAACCCGCCAATGCCCAGGGCGTCGGCGATCACAAAGGCTTCATGAGCGAATGCCCATGCACCAAGGCCCAGCAAGATCGCACCCACGATAGAGACGATTCCTGAACGCTGCAGTCGGAAAGTGGTCTTGAAACGGTTGCGTCCCAGCCATGCGGCTAACGTTGGTACCAGGCCGAATGTGGAGATCAGGGCGATGGCGTTAAGTAACAGCGTGGTTTCAACGCTTGTTTCCTGCGAAGCTTTGATGAAGCGCATTAAGCCATTTGAAACAAGGAAATAAACTGGCACGAGCAGTGCGAGCATGAGGGCCGCAGCCTGGGGCGTTGGATGTGCCGATGCTTCGCGGGGTCGTTGCAGCAGCGAGCCAATCGACTTTTCGCTGGTACGTGTGACAGCGTCACTTCCAAACAGACGTGCGGCTACCGACAGTGCCGCCGCGGCGTAAGCAAACGTGCTGACCACAGCTACAAATGCGTTATTCGGATCCACTGAACCAGACAACATGTCTCGAGCAAGCAAGACAATGTTGATGAGTGGCAGAATGGTCAATGCACCTGACAGAGTGATTCCGGGCATTAGCGACAGCATGGCTGGTGTCAATGACAGCAGCATGACTGGAATCAGATAAGCTTGGGCCTCTTTGAACGACCTGGCAAAACTGGTGAGCGATAGCAGAACGGCAGAGAAGAATCCGCTGAAAAGAACGAGCAATCCCAGCATTTGCAGAATCGTGAGCCACGGGAACGCGTCGCCGCCGGTCAACAGGCCCAACAGCCCTCCAGCCCATAATGTTGTGAACATCGCCACCAGATTCGCAATCGCCGTTAACAGCGCGACAGCAACTACCGCAACATACTTTGAGAACAGTACGTAACCCCGGGGAACCGGTGAAGCCATCACAGCCTCCATGGTGCCTCGCTCACGTTCGCCCGCTGTCAGATCAATCGCAGGATAAACCGCGCCAGTGATCGTCATGAGAACCAAAACCAATGGCACGATCGTGCTCAGCAATGAGTTTTCTTCAACCGTGCCAACATCCTCCGCCTTGACCAACAGAGGAGTGCGATACTTTGGTACGGTTGCCTTCAAAAGCCTCTCCGCTTCGGCAAGTTTGAGCCACTGCAGACGCTCGACCACAACACGTCTGGCTGCTTGGCTGACACTGTCTCCCCGATAGGCATAAAAGGTCGCGGTCGGCCTACCGCTTTCGATGTTGGAGAGTTCCAGACCTACGTCAACATCGTTTCTCGCGACAGCGTCTGCAGGCGATTTGTCCGGAATTACTGTCACTCGAAAGCTTGCGAGTTCATTGCCACTGCTGTCAGCAACGGCCTGGGGTGGGGCGCTCTTGGGGTTACTTAACCATTGATCCAATATTTTGCGTTCAACTTCGCTGTTGACGCAAATTGTGAAACCCTCCTCAATCTCGCCGCTGGTGAGCAGGAAACGATTCAATGCCATGCTCATGATCGGATAAACCAGCAACGGCATCAGCAACAGTGTCACGATCGTCCGACGATCACGAATCGTTTCCTTCAGTTCCTTCTGACACAGTCGAAGGAGGCGTCCTTTCAAATTAGCACCTGACATCCCATTAACTCCGCAATAGGTCGACAAACATGTCAACCAAGTGTTGGTGGCCACTCTGTTGTCGAAGTTGGTCGAGCGTACCTGTCTGCTGCATACGACCCCGGTGTAACAAACCAAAACGGTCACAGAGACGCTCTGCCTCATCTAGCCGATGGGTACAAACGACCACAGCCTTGCCGACTTCGCGCAGATGTTCGATGTATTCAAAAATTGTCTGGACGCCGACCACGTCCAACCCTCGCGTCGGTTCATCTAACAGCATCACGGGTGGATCGTGGATCAGTCCACGCACGAGAGTCACGCGCTGTCGTTGCCCGGTACTGAGCGTGCCAGCACGGCGATCCAGTAACGCTGATATTCCCATCAAATCTGCAAGACGCTCGCAGCGGACCGCCGCCTGGCTGGGATCAACCCCGTACAAATCTGCAAAGTACAAAAGCATTTCACGAACAGTGAGCCAGGGGTATACTCCGTCACTTGCGGAGACAAATCCTAGTCTCGACTTCACTGCCGTAGGATCGACTGCAGTGCGGTAACCGCTGACTTCGGCGTATCCTGAATCAGGCTTTACGAGCCCGAGAACCATCCGCAGTGTCGTCGTCTTGCCAGCACCATTGGGCCCCAATAAGCCGTACACCTCCCCCGGTTCAACGCGGAACGACAGGTCATCAACGGCGCGAATCTCATCCTCCTCGAGTTGGAAACTCTTCTGTAGCGATTCGACAGTCAGCATTCGCAGATGCCCGATAGGTAGATGAGGTGGTAGACCGCGACTTGCTTTGGGAAGCGAACCTGATGAGATTTCACCCGAGGTCCCGTAATTTTAGCGTTCTGGCAATCCCTCTGCAGGTTTCCAACGCTAGCAGGGGGGCCCTGTAGGTCCTACGTGGGCGGTGGTGTCTGGTTCTGCCATGTAGGCAGAATAAACTTGGGAAAAGCATTCAAGGCAATTCCGGCATTAATTCGAGGCTTTGTGGTTTGACCAGAAGCAAACGCATCGCGGTGGTGATTTATCGAGGAAGTCGGGTTGTTTTCCATGCCTAAAATCAAAACGTTAGGGGGTCTTGGGGACTGACGCCTCGAAGTCACTGGGGTTTACCCAACCTGCGCGTACCGAGGTGGGGTCGTTTAAATACTGCGAGTAAAATTTTCGCTCCCGAGTATTTGCATATGGATATTCATCAAAAACGTCTCCATTGCCGAGCACCCGTGGATCGCCTTCGGTCCGCAGTGATTGGTTCATGGTCTTTTCCATTTGAGCCCTCACCCCCGCGTATCGTGTTGCATCAGCGATGTTGCTCAGGCACTCACGATCCGTTTCGATGTTGAACATTTCGTATTCGGGTCGAAGACCGAACGCCAATTGCCAATGGGCGTCATCACGCCCCTTTCGGCGAGCATTGAGAATCTCCGTCTTTGTTGGGCTGCCATCCGTGTTGAGGTATCCAGTCTCGGGGTTACCTGCAGGCCACCTGTCCGTTTTGTAGTTCCGAATCAGAAGGAACGGCCCTTGAACAATACCGCGTATTGGATAGCCAGCGTCGTTGGGGCGTCCGACGTCGTGCCGTTCTTTTCCAATGAGCAAGAATTCCCTGTGAGGCTGTGCCTGGATTTCGCCAAAAAACGGGGTGAGGGATTTGCCGGGGGTCGGCGCCATTCCGCTGTCACGCCAATCGACACCAGCTACTTCTAAATAGGTCGGGGCCAAGTCGATAAAGGAAACGAGATCCTCGATTGTTCGCCCGGGGTGCTTGATGCCATCGGCCCACATGATTGCCATGGGGAGATGATTGCTCATCTCATATTCTTGACCTTTGATGCGAGGAAAGGGCATCCCGTTGTCCGCAGTCACCACCACGAGTGTGTTATTCAGCATCCCTCGTGATTCAAGCTCGTTGAGCATCTGTTGTAGGTGATGATCAAAGTGCTCTACTTCAAGTGCGTAATCGAGCATGTCGTGTCGCACAACGTCATTGTCTGGCCAGAATGAGGGAACCTGATTGATGTCGGATAGTTTCTTGTTTCCCTTCTTCACACCGCTCATGTATTCATATCGTCGATGCGGTTCGGTTGCCCCGTACCAAAAACAAAATGGCTCCTGGTTGGGAACTGCATCAAGAAAATCCCGAAAGTTTCCAGCGTAGTCGTTGTTGCTGATTGCAGTGGTGGGTGGTTTTGCTTTGCGTTTGCTGTAGGGCTTGCCAGTCATTTGCCGGCGTTTTCCCTCACTGTCTACGGCGATACCAGGAGCCCAGCCCTTCCCCGTCATGCCTGTGCTGTACCCGCGTTTTTCAAGTGTTTCGACGTAGCTGGGGAACTTCGCAGGAAAATAACACCAATGGTTTGCCGCCTCTTCCAGTTGCCATGAGTTCCGCCCTGTCAAAATACAGGAACGCGACGGGGCACATTTGGCGTTCGGTGTGTAGCAGCGATTAAAAAGTAGTCCCTCGCGTGCGACACGATCAAATGCGGGGGTCTGTATCCACTCGGTGCCATAAGCACCCATGTGAGGAAACGAAAGGTCATCAGCTATCGCAAACAGAATGTTTGGCGGTGCAGCGCTGGTGAATCTTGTCGCAGACAAAACAACGAACAGGAGAAAGGTGCCGAGAGCGAATGGACGGTGCATGGGTAATCGTTTGCTGGACTTGTGCGTAGGCGTCGATTCAACGCGTGGAATCATGTGTAGACAATTTACCCGATCAGTCAACGTTTGCGGGGGGCTCTTTGGGCCATGGCATACGGCAGACGCCCCATTGCCCACAGTTCTCGTCCACAGCGACCTCCAAGAATGACAGGTTGGGGCCGAACTTTGCATAGGTCTGTGCGATCACACGCTCGGCGATCACGCGGGCAATCTCTTCTGCTGTCGTGTTGATCACAGGCAGGAGTGCGCAGTCTTCGTTTGGGAATACCCAACGGCGATCTCGGAAGGTTGCCGTGGTTTCCTTCTCGTCGTTCGTGATCTTAATTTCTGCATGGTCGCTTGGCAGAATCACGTGATGATCCAGAGCTTGGGTCTGTTCAAGTACGGCATCGCGAAGGGCAATGAAGTCAACCACGTAGCGATTGTCATCGAGTGGGCCTTCCACACTCGCCCGAACACCATAGTTATGCCCATGGATTCGCTCGCAAATGTCACCAGCGAATGTAATGAAGTGTGCTGCTGAAAATACAAACTGTTCTTTACTAACGTCGACTCGGTAAGTCGCTTTACTCATCATGGTTCTCCAAGGGTTGGGTTCTGAGCAGCAGATAGAGAGCTGCGGCAAGCAGGTCCGCTGTGGTTCCAGGGTTCAGTTGGTGCCCATCTGACCTCAGGTACTGGTCGAGAGAATCTACCTGAGTGGTGTCCTGTGGATCCACGGACTTTGCACGGTGTTGTACTTCACGGGCAACCTGCATGCCATTTTTGCGTGCAATGAGCGTGTCGGGGGATTTCGCCAGTAATTGGATTTGGGCATGGCAAATACCTCGCAATACGTCTCCCGTGGTGCTGATACTGTCGTACACAATGGGAGCAATTTCCATGATCAATTCACGGAACTCGCTGCTGTATTGTTTGGCGATTTGATCGCGATCTTTCGCAAGATTCATTGCCTCGCAGATGTCAATTGCCTGATGGGGCTGGTTGACATCCAACTCGTCAGAGGTGCCCAACCCTCCCGCCGAAGCCAATTCAATGGCGCGATAGATACGGGCACCATCAAGTTGGTCGAATTGCTCAAGGGACTTGCTGATTGGATCGTTCCAATCGGTAAGGCTCGCGATTTGGGAGTCTTCTTGAGCGGAGGCGTCCGTCGGTGTTAACAGCTGGTGAATCGCCTCGTCGGCTGCGACGAGTGGCCCAAGTAGCAACACGATGCCAAGATTTACGTTGGTTCCTTGCAGCGCACGTACCTCGTTTACCGAGTTGAGCATGCGTTCACTGATACCCGTCGAGTTCTGGTTAAAGCATTGCGAGGTGATTTCGGCCGCGGCGATGAAATCGCCGTAAGATAAATCTGCGAAGCAACGCCCAGGGTACACGTTACCGGCTTTGGGGGCAGTGGCTTCCAGAATGCAGGCCCAGCGGATGGCTGCTGACGGACTGGTGCAGAGGTGGCGGAACGGTTGGAGTGGATCAAGCATCA
>Ga0315315_10000361_pt1 | contig 37081 bp, 43 predicted proteins | sample M140m3416metaG_FD_203699 | JGI IMG/M metagenome (GOLD analysis project Ga0315315, IMG submission 203699) | Ammonia-oxidizing marine archaeal communities from Monterey Bay, California, United States - M1 40m 3416 | ecosystem: Environmental > Aquatic > Marine > Intertidal zone | place: USA...
GCTGTTTTTGATGCAACTTCTTTAACTAATTGAGCACCCATGTTTTCAAAAACATCTTCTAACTCAATTTCTTTTGCAACCGATACACCATCTTTGGTAATATGTGGTTGACCATGTTGTTTTTGTAAAAGAACATTTCTACCTTTTGGTCCTAGTGTAACTTTTACTGCGTCTGCCAATGTATCCAATCCCTTCTTTAAGGATTCTCTTGCAGATACATCGAATTTTAATTGTTTTGCCATTTTTATCTATTTTAAATTTAATGATTTTTTGTAAGAACCACCGATGTTCCAAAATAAAATTTTACCATCTAGTGATTCTATATTTTCTTCTAACCAATACCACATCTTTTTATCCCAAAATTCGTTACAATCAAATGGAACTGAATAATCTTCCATAAAATCATTGAATTCATATGGTGATTTATAAATGTTAATATTGTTTAGGTCTCCTGCCTTGTTCTCATTAAGAATTTTTTTAGTTGATTCTAATGATGACATTGTAATCGTGTGAACTTTTCTCTTATTATTAAGTAAATCTTTCCAATCTTTATATTGTAAAAATTCTTTAATTAAACCAGAGGCAGTTACACCACTACCGATTGATACAACAAGATGGTCGAAATCGTGTTCTTCTAAAACTTCTTTCATTCTACTCTGCATATAACCAACATAACTTGGGTGATTAAATGCATATGGTAGTTGTTGCCAACCATTCTTTTTTGCGATACCACCTAATTTATTCTCAAGTAGTTTCATCATATTTGGTTTCATTGGATTTAATGTTGCACCATTACCTTTTATTATCTCTAATATTTCAGGTGGATATGATTTAGAGTTTGGGTATGAAGATATAAACTCAATACCATACTCTTTACACATCTTAGATAGTGTCCAACCAGTCCAACTTCCATATACTGAAAGGTGAGTAAGTGGTTTTGATTTATCAATATAATCTGATTCTATAATCTTTCTTATACCTTCAATCTTAGCCCATCGTGGATAATTTGTACCATCCCCAACCAAATCATCTCTTTTGACATGAACTGTTTTACCTTTTAGTTTATATTCTTCTATTGGAGTTAGAACCATTCGTGTTGTATTTCTTTTTTTACTTTATTATATTCGGATATAAGTTGTTTCTTTTCAGTTCCAAATATTTCACAATGTAATGTGTTTACATCTCCTTTTTCTTTTTTAGTATGAAAGTTAGAGTTGTTTTTTGCATTACCAAATCTATCAAACTCTTTCTTGAATAATAAATCAGTTACAAACCATTTTTTCTTTTCTTTCATTTTATCATCTTCGAGTTTAAAGTTGGTTTGTTCATAATTTACATTCTGAAAATGTTCATAGATACTTTCGGTTTGTAATGGAGTATCTAATTCAACTCCATATGAATTTATATATTTTCTAATTGATACATGATTGTGCACATTACCATTAAAATTTTTATCTTCATAACACATTCTACGATGGTCATTGTAATGTTTATCAAAATCTTCTCTAGTTACATCACCCTTTAACATATCTCTATATTTGATACTAAGTTTGGCGTTTGTTTCATATATAACATCTTCATATAATCCAGCAACTAAATGATTGGTTGAAATATGTTTTAACATATACCAATATGCATAACAACATTGTATATCTATTTTTCTTGATATTCCTATCCTATCTATACCATCTCTAATAATTGAAGATGCATCTTTTTTACTTATTTTAGGAATATTAACTATTTCTAATGGAATTCCATAACCTTTTGCAATCTTACGAGAATAAATTAAATCATTTGTATCGTAATCTTCTACTTGAAATGTTAGTAATTGAGATGGTTTTTTATCTAATTCCATCAAACCATATAATAACATAGATGAATCGATACCAGCAGAGAATGATAATGAGTAATCCTCTGGTATTTCTGATAATCTATTTAGTAAAAGTTCTTTAAACTCCCATGCCCACTTTGGGTTAGGGTCGAACTTAAATGATTCGTGTACTTTCATTTACCTAATACTTCTAATAACTTAATTGTTTTCTTTTTTTCACTATCCATATCACCGATGTGACATGAACATGCAAGTGTAGTTACTTTACCTAATTCTAATCCACTTTGTTCAGAAAGAAAATGTCCCATCTCTGTTAATGCGGTGTAATCTGCATAACCTGATTTAGATACTCTGTTTGAACGAAGTACTGATGTTAAGTATAATTTACCATTTCTTGGTTTTAAATCAATCATACACATACAAGGTTGTGAATATGGATTCCTAGCATCTTTTGTAGGGTCGAATATAATCAATTCACATCTTTTTACTGCCTGTCCTTTACTTAAAATCTTAATTACATTTTCAATTTGGTTAAATTCACCTTTCCAAGATATTAATCTACCCCAATAAGATTGATACCAATGTTCTTTTATATATTTGTAATCTAATCCTTCTTCTTCTTCAAAGAATGGATTATCTGATTTCTTTTGTTCTGGTTTAAGAAAGGTTACTGTTTTGGCGAAATCAATTCTATCATCTCCCATAATTTCTCTGAAATGTCCATCAAACCATTCATCTGATTTAAATTCTGTAATTTCAGTTACTACATTGAGTTCTTCTGTAAGATTTCCTACCTTAACTCCATTTTCTAATAAATGTTTTGATACTTTTACCCAAGCATCGCCTGGGGATGTTGCTTCTATAACTGTCATATATGTGTCCAAGTTTTTCGTTTAACAATTTCTTCTACATTCCAAGTAGATACTTTAAAATTACGAGCTATAATATTGGTAGAGAAACCCTTAGAATAGAGTTCTCTAATCTGCCTCACTTGTTTGGATGTGAGTTTTGCTTTTGGGTGAGATTCACCTCGTAACCTATTTGAGAAAAACCATAAGCTTTTCACCATACTTTTTTAAATTTAAGCTAATATACGAAAAATATTTGAGAATTCCAAATATTTACTTATAAATTTTCATTAATGTTATTAACATAGGCAAGTTCTGATTGAACTCCTACAAATCTTCCTACTTCTTTACCATCTTTTTCAATGATAACTGTTGGTACTGACCTTACATAATATTTCTGTGCAACTTCAAATTGTGAATCAATATCTACACTTTCAAATTGTACTTGTGCAAATTTTGATTTTACATTCTCCATTACAGGTGTTAGAACTTTACATGGGCCACACCACTCTGCATAAAATTTTTTAACTGATACCATAATTATTCTCCTTTTTAAATTTAACCATCACACGCAACACAATCAGGGTCTACCGCTCTTGTTGCAATATCTCCCCTAAGAACTGATTCAGTTCTCGTATAGTACAATGTTTTAATACCTTGTTTCCAAGCCTCCATTGTTACTTGATTTATCCACTTCGGTGTTGCAATCGAAGGGAAAGCTAAATTCAAAGAAACTCCTTGGTCTATATATTGTTGTCTAACACCAGCTTGTTTTATCAAATCCATCTGATTAATTTCTTTAAATGTTCTAAATACATCTTTAACTGGATATACTTTTTCTCTATCACCATTAGTAATATCTTTACAGAGAACCATTTTGTTATCTAAATAACACCATTTATCTAATTCTTTTAATCCTTGTACTGAACCACCATCTTCAAGAATTTTATCCCAAGTATCCTTATTATTAATACCTGCTTTTCTAAGTATTTTTGTTAACTCATTATTTTTTCTAATAAATGTACCTTTTGCAGTTTGTTCAGTAAATATATTTGCAGCCCATGGTTCTATACCAGGTGATACATTTCCAGCAAGTTTTGAATTGGATACAGTTGGTGCAACTGCTCTTAAGTGTGTGTTTCTTAAACCAGATTCTCTACACCAAAGTGGTTCACCATACTCTGTTGCTAAATCTCTACTAGCTCTTTCTGATTCAATTTTTAATTGTGAGAAAATTTTACGAGTTTCAAACTGTGCCTCCATTCCTTCAAATGGAATACCTCTTTGTTGTAGGTAAGTGTGCCATCCTAAAACTCCCAATCCTAATGCTCTACCTTTTTCAGCTGAACGAACTGAGTTTTCAAATCCTCTCATGTTTTTAGCCTTTTGAATAAATTCTGAAAGAACTCCATCTAAAAACATAGTTGCTGTATAAATTAAATCAGTATCTCTCCACTCATCATACTTTGCTAAGTTTACTGAAGATAAACAACAAACAAAAGAATGAGATTCATCTGTATGTAAGGTGATTTCAGAACATATATTTGTCATAAATACTTTTAATCCATTATCTTTGTACATAGAAGGGTTTGCTTTGTTTACATTACCCTTGAACATAATATAAGGTTCACCTGTTGCTTTTCTTTTTTGAAGTAGTTTTCCCCACTTTCTTCTTGCACCATCATCACCATCTTGAAGTTTTCTCATAAACTTATCACCAACAATTGCACATTGATGTAAGTTAAGTGATTGTCTGTTTACATCGCCTTTAGGTTCTCTAATTTCTAACCAATCTTCAAAATCATCATGTTCAATATTAAGGTTAACTGAAGCAGCACCTCTCCTTACTGAACCTTGATTTGTAGCAAGTATTGTAGAATCATAAATTTTAGCAAATGGTACAACACCATCAGATGTTCCATTTCCACTAATGATAGAACCTGCTGGTCTAATCTGATTGATTCCTACACCAACACCTCCACCATGTTTTGCAAGTAACATAAGTTCTAAGTTTTTAGAACCAATATCAAATATTGAATCGGCAACATCTATACCAAAACAAGAAATAGGTAATCCTCTATCGGTACCAGTATTTGAAAGAACTGGTGTTGCTAAGTTTAACCAACCTTTCCAAATATAATCAAAGAACTTTGTTGCTAGTTGTGGTTTGTTTAATCTCTGTGAAATACGAGTTGCAACCCTCCAATAAGCATCTTTTGGTTTCTCACCTGCTAACAAATATCCTTTTGATATTGTTTTTACATATATCTCTGTATTTGCCCATGATGGAAAGTCCACATCAAGTTCCCAACCTAATTCTTCTCCGTAGTTTGTTTTTGCCATTTTATATTAGTTTTACTTGTGAGGAGTTTCCATAATTACCAAAAATTTCCTCATCTTTGTTTATATCTTTTATTGCTATACCTGTTTCACTATCTATACTTCCTTCTTCATATTTTGTATTTAATAAACACAATGGGTCTGAGAATAGAAAATTACAATCCTTCGTTAGTTTAAATCTAATTTCAGAATTATCGTCAACTATAATATTCCCAAAAGAACGAAGTACATATCCTATTACTTCTTTAGGTAACTGTTTGGATTCTCCAAACTTTATTTTGTACCAATCAGTTTCTCCTTTCCATATTGGAAAAACTTGTTCTCCTTCTTTTATATCTACCAAAGCAAATAATCCAACTCCATGAACTGAACTTGCTCTTTGATAACTTTTAATTGAAGTATTTAAATAATCAAATGGCTTCATGTATTACATTTTTCTGAAATACACCATCTATAAAGTAACTCCAATTACAATTATGTGTTTGTTCAATTACTTTTGGATAGTGTTCTCTATGAGAAGAGTCTATCTTGAATTGAAAAGAATGCAAATCGTTAGTATCTCTTAATGCGAAATAACTAAAAACTGATAATACACAATTTTCATTTGAGATTAGTTTTGCATAATCTTCAAACTTAGAATAGTTAGGGTCATCATAAGTATCCATAAAGATACCATCAAACTTAACATCTAAAGTTGGGATTACATCTACCCAATTACCAAAATATAAATGAACATTATCTTTACCTTCAGCCCATTTCTGTGCCTCGTTAAAGATTTGTGGATTTGATTCTATACAATGGTAATTACCAACCTTATTATAGATTGCATTAGCACTATATCCTAATCCGAATCCAACATCTAATATCTTTCCACCATTTTGTGTAACAATATTAGAATAAAACTCCATCAATTCTTTGGATACTACATCCATAACAATTTTGGAATCATCATCTTGATACGATATTCTCGTATCTGTTATCGTAACCTTTTGTTCTTTCAATTTATTTTAAAATAAGTCATCCCAATCTTCACCCTCATTAGCCTTACTATAATCAGTAGGTCTAATAGCGAAGAAATCTGTGTGAGTATGTCCACCAGTTAGGTGGTAGAACCATTCTAAGTTTTCGCATTTCTTTTTATCGAATTCGAAAATAGAATCATATCCTAGTTCTTTTAATTTCGTATTTGTTCTTTCTTTAATGAATTCTTTTAGGTCATCTGATTTAAGATTTTCTAAATCACCTAATTCGAACATTTTATCAATGAAGTTACATTCAAGTTGTACGATTAGCCTTCCAGCCTCTTCAATAGAATCTTTACATTCTTCTTTTAGTTCTGGATACTCTTCACACATATGTCTGAATAATTGACAACCCATTCTCGAATGTAGAGATTCATCTCTTACACTCCATTTCATTTGTTGTCCAATTCCTTTTAATAAGTTTCTCATTTGGAAAGAATAAAGAACAGCAAAGGAAGAGTAGAGTGAAACACCTTCAGCAAATGCTGAAAATATTGCCAAACTTCTACCAACTTCCTGTCTTGCCTTTGGGTTCTTTTCTAGGTCTTTAAAAGACCAATTTGATGTAGTTTCTGTAAGTAAATCGAACTTTGCTGCAGTAGCAGGTTCGTGTAAAAAAGCAGAGAAATCTTCCAATCCTAAAGTTTCATTTAAATAAGAGTATGCTGTTGCATGAATGGTTTCTTGTGAACCAAACATCATAGCCATTTGTCTTATTTCATGTTTAGGAAACCAGTCTGTAACCATATTTGTCCAATAATCAGATACTGCACATTCTGTTTGTGCAAATCCTAAAAGGATGTTACCTACTAAATTTTTCTCCGATTCATTTAATCTTTCGTTCCAGTCTTTAACATCACCTTGCATTGGGATTTCTGTGTGTAACCAAAATGCTTGTGCCTGTTTTAACCAGCCTTCTGTATAATAAATTGGATATTCGAATGGTTTGAACGGTACTCGTTCTTGAAATAGTTTGCTCATTTTTTTATATAACTTTTTTTATTACTTATTTTCTTCTACTGATGCTTTTCTATAATCTGTTACTAATTTTTTAATTTCACCAATGTGTTTTCTAGCTCTTGATTTTGCAGCTTTTGATGTTCCATTGTGTTCATCTTCAAATTGTGTAAATAATTCTTTGATTGTTTCGAAAAGTTCGTGTGAATTTGCCATAATGTATTTCCTTTTTAGTTTTAAGTGTTCGTGAATATAACTATAATATATATTTAAAATAAAATCGTTATTTTCAAATTATTTTTATTGTGTTATACTATCCCATATTTTCCACATACTTCTTGTGGAGTAATTGACGTCTTTCTATCTGACCAGAAGCCGATTCTTTCGTAGAAAGGATTCCTTCAGCAGATGTTCCGTCATATACTTCAATATAACCAGTATTAGTATCCATTTTACATGGAAATGTTATCCCGTCTGGCCCAAATCTATTTTTCATGATATGTGCCCTTGCAGTATTATTCAATTTATCTTTTGATTTTCTACTCCAACTCATAATGAAATCTGCATTCATTACTTTTGCATATGAATCAGCAATCTTATCAGCCTCAATCACTTCGGAATCGATTGCGGAACGATTAGTTTGAGATGCCGTCCATACTGGTATTCCTAATTCACCACTTAATCCTCTCAAATCTATATAAACTCCACCTTGTTCTGCATAGGTGGAATCACTTTTGTTTGAGTAAGATAGTAATAAATCAGCATAATCTACAATGATAACATCGGGTCTATTATCAGTTGCAATCATTTTATCTATATGTTGTTGTATTTTTTTAACAGAAACACCTTTAGGTGGGAAGTATTTAATTAATAACCTACCTGGTAGCCCTTCTATCTTAGTTGCAACCTCATCTTTTTTATCTTTTAAATCTGAAGATGGTATTCTTGTAAATACAGTATCGTATCTTGCACCTACATAGTGTTCGGATAATTCCATTGAATAATGAACTACACTTAATCCCTGTCTTACTGCAGATGCACCAAGTGCTGTTAGTATCCAAGTTTTACCTACACCAGATGGTGCAACTACAACTCCTAATTCACCAGGTCCTAAACCACCATCCATTAAATCATTAATAGGTGACCAATCGGTAGGAACTGTTGACCTCTTTGAATCTTCCATACGAAGTTGAAAATCATCTTTATATGAATGACCTAAATCAGTTTCAGTACCAACTTTCATAGCCTTATCTACTAAATCTTTAATCCTATCAAAGTTTCCAGCCTTTAATAAATCAACTGATGCAAGTATTACTCCTTTTAAGTTTTGATTTCTACAAAAAGAAGTGAACTCTTTTTTGATATAATCTAAATCAACATTACCTACTTGAGTGAATACATGTCTAAGTTGTTCAACAACAGTTGTTTTTAGAACATCATTATCAAGTTTTGATAGTTGCCCCTTAAAAACATCCATAGTTGGTGGTTTTCTAAACTCAGTATGGTATTCTAATATTTCATCAATTATCCACTTGTTTGCCTCTGATTCAAAGAACTTAGCTGATGTAATCTCACTAAGAGTGTCTAAGAATTTTTCATCAGTTAGTAGTGCAGAAACTACTTTACTTTGGAATGATTGACCAAATTTTGATAAATTATCGGTTTCTTGCATTAATCTGTTATGATATTACCAAAAGTTGATTTTAACCAATCGTTTATATTGCCCATGTTATTAACAACTTTATATTTTAATAAAACTTTCATAAAATCCATTTTATTTAATGGTTCTATTTTTTCATCGAATTTACCAAGAATTTTCATCTTGATTGTACCACTAATATCAACTTCTTGAAGTTGCATTAGTTTTTCATTTAATAGAATCTGTTCTTTTGCATTAATTATATCATCGTATAATTTGATTTTTCCCTTCTTTTCTTTTGCTAACTCTAGTAACTCTTTCGGAGTAATAGTTTCTTCTTCAGTCAACTCAGGAAACCTCTTAAGAAGAGTTTTAATACCACATCCTCTTATACCAGGTATATTATCTGAAGTATCACCATCTAATACACGATAGATTAACATATTATTAGGATGTAATCCAAACTCCTCTGCAATAACTTTCTGATTATAGATTTTCTTTTTTGTAGGTGACCATATAATTGTTTTCTCATCTACTAATTGTAAGAAATCTTTATCAGTTGACATTATAACTGCCTGTTCATCTTCTTTTAATAGTTGTTCAGATATATATGCCATAACATCATCAGCCTCAACTGAATCATACATCATAAATGATACTGGTAATGAATCAAGAATATCAGCTAACCAAACATATTGTCTTTTCATTGATTCTCTTTCTTCTTCATCATTCATTAAATCATTGTAAGCACGATTAATTCTTAATTTACTTTTTGAACGATTTGCCTTGTACTCTGGAAATAACTTTTTCCTTCGTTTAGAACCACCTTGTCCATCAAATGTTACAATAACTCTTGATGGTTGTGTTTGTCTAATTGCATATCCTATGGAACGAAGTGTTCCTGTCACACCACCAACATGGTCACCATCATCATTAAGTGTGGGTATTGATGTCCAACATCTAATAAATGTATTTAAACCATCGATGATTAAGACTCGAGAATTTTTATGTCTATCTTTATTGTTTTCTCTATCTATTTCAACTGATTCTAAAATGTTTTTGTATAATTCTCTCATATAACTTTTTTCTTTGGGTATTTTCCTTTAACTGATTTTATCCAATCTGGTCCTAATCTGTAAGTCCAATATTCCCCTTGTTTTTCTTTTGCCTTCTCTAATGTTTTATCAGAATTTCTTAATATTCTATAATTTAATCTGATTAAAACATGGTCAACATCTAATTGTTCATAATTTGTTTCTGTTCTATCTAACATATTTTCAAATCTAATATGAATACCACTACTATCTTTTGTGTCTATTTCTTGTATAAATTTACTTATGTTATCATATGAACCCATTAAAAATCTATCAACCAATCCACTTTCTAGTCTTTGTAAATAAAATAAAGAATCTTCTTTATAACTTTTAAGTGCCTCTGAATAATCTACATATTGGTCTGGTCTACTTAGTATAATACAATCGTATTTACTTAAATCAAAATGATTAAATGCAGTTTTCCAATGATATAAACCTTTTGGTTTAGATACTTTTTTTGATTTTTCGTCTAATAGTAAACATTTTATGTCCTTATTAATCGAATGAATAAGTTTTTCTGATACTTTTTCATCGTGTACTACAATTTCATTGTGAGAATCTTTGTAGTAATCTCTACTTTCTGTCCAAGTAGAAAAAAATATATCAGTATTAGGTGGAATCGTATCTTTCACTAAAGAATAACAATCCTCAAATTCTCTATAAATCCCACCTAATACTAATGCTATTTTCATAAAACCTCTTTTGAAGTATCAGTAAAATACTTTTCTAGGGTTTCTAACCTCTCATCAGCTGATGCCAATAATTTTAAAGCTTCTGTTGCGTTATCCCAAAAATCTTTTGTAGAATGGTCTCCTATTCCACTTGGAAAATTTTTAAGTAAATCTAACGATAACAAAGCTTTATTCTTATCAGCTTGAGCTTCTGATTTTAACATATCGAATATTCTTTTATCTAATTTCGCCATAATTAATTGTTTTCACCAGGTCCTTCGGTATCAACTTGATGATTATCGATATCAAGAGTATCAGTTTTGTATTGGAGAATTGTTTGTTCACAAATTCTTTTATAAATTTGTTCTCTTAATTCAACATTAGTTCCCATTAAAGGAATGAAATCCTTTGATTGGAATTTAAATACTTCACCTGTCTCAACATCTACATATTCGTACCAAGCCCCAGCTTGTTTTAATAGTTTATTTTCTTTCATTACTCCGAGCCATGAACCATAGTTATCAATACCTCTTTCAAAGTATATCTCAAAATCAGCCGCTCTTAGAGGTGGGCCCATTCTGTTTTTTACGATTTGTGCTCTTACCTTAATTCCAATAGTTCTATCTTTACCATTTACTTTGGTTTTAATCTGACCCATATTTTTGAGTCTGATTCTTACAGAACTATGAAATGCTAAAGCTTTACCACCACTTGTAGTCCAAGGGTCTCCAAACATTACACCCATTTTTTGTCTGAGTTGATTTGTAAACACAAGAGAAATTCTTTGTCTACCAATCATGTTTGTAATTTTCCTCATCGCTTTTGAGATGATAATTGCTTTATCAGTTGCGTATCCATCTTTTTTATAATCGGATGCCAATTCATTTGTTGTTGAAGCGGCTGCAACAGAATCCACTACGATAGTTACTATCTTGTCTCTTGATGCTGTTCTTACTTTTTCAATTATAGTTTCACAATAATCAAAAATTTGTTCAACAGAATCTGCAGATACATAAAGTAATTTAGAAACATCTACACCAATCGCTTCTAAAAATTCTCTACTTACCGCGGTTTCTGTATCAATAAGAACTGCAACACCATCTAATTTCTGAGTTTCAGCAAGAAGATGGGCAGCTAGTAGTGATTTACCACTTTGTTCTAAACCTGTGATTTCAGTTATTCTACCTACTGGTAATCCACCATATGGTCGATTAGATATGGCAACATCCAACATAGCAGTTCCAGTCGAAATCCAACCTTCTACATTAGTAGGTGCCTCATCCGAATCTAAAAAGAATGCAACTTTTTGGTCTTTGGATAATTTATTGAGTTCGCCTGCAAGAATATCTGCTAATTCTGGTTCTTTACTTTTTACTTTCTTTTTTGCCATGTAATAGTATTAATTGTTAAACAAGTCATCAAATGCAGAAGCTACATCATCAGTTTTCTGTGATGGTGTAGGTTTTTTCTCATCTACATCAAATGGTAAGTCATCTGTTTTTTTGTTTTCAGATAATGATTGAGTACTTTCAGATTTTACACCATCTTCTGATTTTCCATCAGTTGGATTTAACCATCCTTCTAATACATCTTTTAATTCATCGTAAGATAACTCTGAATATAAATCAGTAATTTCAGTTTGATTTTCTAAAAGTGAAGCAACATTATCTGCTTTATCAGATAACGGTGTTTGACTTGGTTTAACTCTAATAGTAGTAGTTGGATAAGTAGTTCCAGCCTCTTCAGCTGTTTTATACTCGATTGTTAAATCTCTACCACTGGTAGGGTCGGTGATATCTCCATAATCAGGATCAGCAATGTATCCAAGAATTTCTTGATATACAGTTTTACCGAATCCCCAAAAACGAACACCTTCACCTTCTTCACCTCTAACAATAACAGGTACAAAAGTTCTTAGTTTAGGCTCCATTTGTTTTGCAGCCTTCCAATCTTCCTTATCTCCCATTCTTTTCAGTTTATCCGCAAACTCTACAATAGGGTCTGGTCTACCAAATGATTGTGGTGATAAATAAGTTTTGTTGTTAATGTTGTAGTGAAAATAAAGTTCTATGAAAGGATTATCCTTGTTGAACTTGTAAGGAGCAATTCTAACTTGTGTTTTACCAGGTGTTGGTTTCCACAGAGAATCACTCTTCTTTTGAGTGTTTTGAAGCTTGTTAAGCCTCCCTTTAATTGCGTTAATGTCAATTCCCATAATAATAAAATTTTAGTTTTTAATGTTTAAGTTTTACAGTTTATTTTAAGTGTCCTGTCACACTTGGTGTATATATAAATATGGCCATTTTCCGAAAACGAAAAATTTATTTTGCCCATTTCTTTCTTTGTACAATTTGTGATATTACACCATATACAGACAAATCTTCATAAGTATCTTGGATGTTCTCTCCTACCTCATCAGGTTGTCCTTTTACCACTAATTGTAATAATCTTTGAATCTTATCATTCTTTCTGAACCAAAGACCTGTAAGTGCTATCTTGATATCTTCTTCGGATTCCAAAGATGTACCAACTGATATATTACCAGGGCCGTAATTCCTCTGTTTTTTACAGAAGGTTACATACATTTCGTCAAGGATGTTTTTAAATTCTTGTGTAGTTTGTGGATACTTTTCTTCGCAGTACTCCACGGCGGATTGTTTCTTCATATAACATTATTTTAAGCTAATATAGTAAATTAATTTGACAATTCCAAATTTTATTTGAATTATTTTTGCGAAAAATCAATAATTTCAAAAATTCGTGTTGATATCCTTTTAGTCCCATCAACATTTGTCACTATAATTGAGTTTTTAAATTTATCCCAATCAATAGAAAATGTTTTATCTAATACTCCATTGTTTTCTTCTTTAACAAGTTCGTTCAAAGCGTTTATTGTGTACAATGTATTAGATTGTTTTTTTCTATGTACTAATATAGTATTTTCAAGTGGTTTACTTGGTTGATACTGTGTGTCTATATTGTAAGTTACAAACAGTTCATCTAAGTTACCTTTATTCTGAAGAACATAGATGTAATTATAAACAATTTTATAATTAGTTCTAATCTCTTGCAGAGCCGTTTGTAAATCGTCCTTTGTAGTAAAGGTACATAGTAGTTGAGTTTTCATTAAATTTATACTCCGTATATGGGTTATTTATCCATGTATAAGTATAAAATGAAAACGCTTTTACTATTATTTTATCTTTTTGCTCTTAATAGCTAGTTCTATATCAAGCTTCAATTTATAAATCTTTTCTTTCTGCATTTGCACCTGCAATCAAACCACCAGCTCTATCATCATAAGCTCTCCAAGTAAGAGCCCAATTCTTTAAAGATTTAGTTTGACCAGTTTCTGCAGTATCTGTTTTTGTAATATATTTACCATCAGCAATTTCTTGATGATTGTGTTCAATTACATCTAATCCATTTGAGGTAGTTAAAGTTGAACCAAAGGTTAAGGCAGCCATCATACATTGTGGTCTACTCATTATGACTCTAGCGTTATCTTTACCAACTAACTCATCAAGTTTATCTCTATCTATGTGTTTAGCCATTTGAGATGCTATTTGTTTCTCGATTGCTGAAATTTTCTTTTTCTGTGAACCTATTTGTTTTTTAGCAGTAGGTTTTCCTTCTTTTCTTGCTTCTTTTGAGCTTTGAATATATCCAATATCGTCTTTAATTTTTTGGATTTCTTTTTTCATTTGTTGGATATTTTCAATTACTTTATCTTCATTTGTAATTGCATCTCCAAAACCAGATTCACTTATAATTTGTTTTATTTGTAATGGATTATCTACTATTGAATCTTTAACTCCTAAATCATACCCATCATCTCCTGGTCTACTATGTAATCTATCTCTATATTCTGGATTTGGATGAAATTTTTGATATTGGGTAGTTTCACCTGGAAATCCATATGCTTTGAATTTACCACTCTTACCATATTTTACAGAAACTGCTGCTATCTTTTCAACAACACCTTTACCATCTCTATCTACTCTAATTTTATCTCCACTTGGGAAAGTTCCTGCAGATGGTAAATATGCCTCATCACCTTTAGCTAGTTCAGTATCATATAAGGCCATCTCAGCCATATTCTTCATCATTGCCCCAGCAAGTACACCAGATTCTGCAGTGAGAGTTTCTGCCATAACTGCATAAGAACTACCAACAGCCTCAGATGCCTTTTCAGATGGTATTTCATATTCGTTAAGAATACGATTCATGTTTTCTTTATGTGTTTCTAATGCTTTACGAACTGATGGTTTTACATTATCACTTCCTTCAAGTTCTTTTAATTTTTCTATTGTTTTTTCAAGAGATTTATTTTGTTCAATAGAGTGTTTTAAATATGCTTTAGAATTTTTTGATGATGGATATACTAAATTACCACTTTCATCAGTTGGACCCATTAATTGATGCATTGATGAATCTAATCCTGAAAAAGAGTCTATTGAAAATATTTCACGAACACTTGCATCTTGTTCTGATGTTCTAATGAATTCTTTATTTGCACCACCTATATCTGGTTTAGATGTTGTGGTTACCTCTTGTTTTACATTTTTACCACCTTTAGTTTTACCTTGTAGTGTATCTCCTAATGCATTTTCGATTGTATCTCTTAATTCTTCTGAAGTTTTGTTTCCTTCTCCACTTAATATTTTACGAGCATCTGGTGATACCTTTCTCATATATACTTTTGGATTTGGTTCATCAGAACCTTTATTTGAATCCAAACCGTATTTTTCAACCATTTTTTCTGCTTGAACTTTTCTTTCTTGAGAATCCTCAAGTGATACTAATGTTCGATAATCATCTCCGAACTCTTCGAATTGTTTTTTATCTTCATCACTTAGGTATTCATAAACATTTCTTACAGATGCCTGTTTACCTGTAAATAAATTTTCTACATTTTTTCCTAATGGTTCACCTTTTGGTGTAATTGGAGTAATTCTTTTACCATCTTCTGCCTTTACAGGAGGTTTATTACTTGCAGGGTCATTTGCGGGTAGATTATCTTTATATGATTTTCCTGCTTTACCTTTAAGTGAACTTCCTTGAGCTGTTTCACCTTCTTCGCCTTGTTTATTTGGTTTATAATTTCCACCATCATCCTTAGAGAATGTTTGTGCATCATCATTTTCCTCATCACCTTTTTTTACATAAATACCTTGTCCTTTATGTGAATACTTTTCATCTTCTTCCGCTTCAGTTAGGTTTTGGATTAATTCATGTTTGATTGAACTCCAACCTTTTTCGGTAAGAATTTCTGATAAAATAGAAATATGCTTAGGGTTTTTCCAATCAACCCAAGCCTCATCAATTCTATATTCTACTTCTTCAAATATTTTTTCTATTTCTGTCATCATTACCTATAAATATCTTTAAAAAAGAGTTTTGGCTCTCTTTACTTGACATTGGATTTCATATTCACTCCAATGTTTTGTTGGAACTGAGTTAGGAAAATAAAAACATTCTTTTCTTCCATCAGGAAATGTAATATGTTTCCAATATCCACTTGGTACATGACCACCTGTCGGTAAAACTTCGTGGTCTGCTTCGAAATGTAATACTATTCTAACTTGTATAGTACCATATTTCTTAGCCCAAGTTCTTTCTTGTGCTTCTAATTCTCTCCACGCACCTCTATTTAATTTATCAAATTGTAAAGAACAATTTAAATATGAGAATGTCGTTTTTAGGTTTTCTTTGGTATCGGTAAATGCAGCTGCTGGAGCCAAATGACCTTTATCCCAAACATTGTTTTTATAATCATTGTTATCTGATGTGTAAACTCCTTTTGGTACATAAAAATCCATACTACCTCTATCGAAGTTTTTTACGATATCTCTTACATCATATTCTAACCAATTAGGTTGTTCTAATGTTTCATTATAAGAAACACTAAACACATCATTTTCAACTCTTACATCTGTTCTATCTTGTCCAAAGCTACTTTGGAACACTCCTACACTTAATAGTAGGGATAAGCTTACTATAAATTTATTCATATATATAAATATTAAACTTCCGAATAGTTATTACCTTTTGTCATCTTGACGGGAAACCCAAAAGATTCGAGAACGGCCACAATCTCCTTTACCTTTTCAGCGTTATCCAATTCAAACAGAAACGAGTCGTAGGTGTAAAGGTTCGGAAGGATGTCGTTATCTACTAATTTTGATAGTACCTCTATATTGAATTCTGTTTCTGTTGCTTGTAAGATATAGTTGAAGAGTTTTTGTGCATTGGGGTTTTCAATCCACCCCATAGGAATCTTTCTTCCTTTTGGAGTCATTATAAACCCATTTCTCACTGCCTCTTCTTGCATCTTACTAATAAACTTATCTACTTTATCAAAGAATGGAATCTTTCTATCTTCATCGGATACTCCCCCATACAAGATTCTAAATGTTCTTCCTTTGGATTCATCGTATCCACAACCATATTGGTCTGCTAACCATTGGTGAACCGAAGTATCGGGTAACTTGTACTTAATCAACTTGCCAATAATCCTAACATGATATGCATCGTAATCGAATTGTATAAACTTCTTACCTTCTTTGGGAATGAATATCTCTCTACTACCGTCCTTCTTATTAAGAGCGGAGTAATTAATACCTAAGTGTCTATTGGATGGTCTACTTGTTATTGTGTATGGATTGTACTCGGTAAAGGTTCTATTACCTTTAAGTGATTTATCATTATCTTTCCATCTATCTATAAATTTTTTCCTATCGACCTCAATCCCTAATCGTTCTATGGCTGAAAGGGTAGGAATCATAGTATTGTCTATCCAAGTATTAGTAGTACCAAGATTAAGGTTATCAACAATATCCCTTAGAACCTCTCCCCACTTCATTATAGAGATACTTTTACCCAAGTCATCCTTTATACCCAAACGATAGTAAAAGTTTGTTAGAACCTCTAATTTATCTTTCATTGGATATATTTCATTATTTTCAAAGAATAAAGAAGTTTGAATATCCTTAAGGTTTTTAATATTAAGATTTGTTTGTAGTAATCCTTTTTTATTCCAAACCCATTTTTCTTGATTCGAGGTTGTCAAATCTATTTCTAACTTTTCACAATCATTATGATTAAATGGAAGAATAAAATCTAAATTAAGGAATGTTATATAAAGAAAAGATAATTCATTGTTCATTGGATGACACTCCAAATCACTCCATATAGGAATGATTTTACACTCTTCATTATTCCAATATTCAAGAAATTGTGCTTTTTCTTTACTTGATTCTACTATAATCATATTGCTAATATACGAATAATATTTTAATTATCCAAATTATTTTTACAATCTTTTTTGTGAAAGAATAATCCACCACATTTACATTTAATATAATAAACAGTTGATGCGATTACTGGTGAACCAGCAATAGCAGTCCAAATGTTTGGATGCCAATGGTCTCCACAAATTCCTAGTATATGTTTTACGAATTCTATCATTTAACAATTTTCAGCTAGTAACATTTCGGCTGTTTCCATATCTACCCAACCATCACCATAATCTAAGATATCACCGATATACACTAATCCTTCGTTTTCTTCGTATTCAAATATTGCTCCTGGTATACACATAATTTTTATATTTTAATTTATTTAAATCTTTTATCAGAAATTTTATAATTTACTAGAGATGAACCAAATTCACACTCATCTACTTCATATTTTTCAACTGTTAGATAATCAGGTAATATTTTTTTTAATCCTTCTAAATCAATTGTACTCCAGTATCCAAATCTTATTGTTAAAGCATCTGTATCATATCCGATTTCAAAATCAGATGAACCATACCACTTTTTAATTTCTTTAAATTTTTTATATCCTATTCTCATATTAATATCCTATAAATTCATATCCTACATCTTTTACTAATCCTTTATCAACTTGATATGGATATTCTTCTCTTAACCAATAGTTTTGAACATTATCAACTTCATCATGAACATCTCGATAAAGGTCATCAATAGTATATCCATCACCATACTTAATACCACCACACAACTCCATTAGTTCGTTGAGTTTATCAAAATCATTTTGGTATTTAACAATTGATTTGGTGATTTCATTTTTCATCATATCAGCTACCTTGTCATTGTAATCATACATTTCTTTAGACCAAGGTTTTGTTATTTGAGGTTTTATTAGTACTTTCATATTATAATGATTTAAAGTTTGAACTAACTAAACTATATTCTTTATCAGTCATATAAGTTTTATTATGTGATAAAAACTCATCTATTGTATTAATAGTACCTTGATAATATTCATCTTTTAAGTTCCATTGATTTAACCAATATTCCCAAGAACCCCATTTAGGTTTGTTGTTTATGAAAATATAAGAAGGGAAATACTTTAAAGGAGTACCTTTATCAGTAGTAGGAGAATCTTCTCTATAATTGTAGATATCATACATACCATCGAATGAACCGCCTTGTAGGATAGATTTCCAAGATGAAATATCATCCCAAATCTTTGAATCTGTTATCGAAGTACCATCAGAATTACATACATCAACATCAACCGAAGAACCTCCACTATATACAGAGGATTTAGACCAAACCTTTAAGTTTGGATAAGTTTTTTTAACATATTGTTTGATTATACTAGCAGCTAATTTAGCTCTCATATAAATATAAGGGGTTTTTTCATCATAATTGATGAAAGTGGAAGGAATAAGGAACTCTGTTCCTTTTATTGATATTTTAACTTTTTTACTCATTTAATTTATTTTAGGGTTTAACTTTTATCTCAATCTTACATAGCTAATATACGAAATAAAGCCGAGACTTCCAAATAAAAAGTGAATTATTTTCAATTAATTTTCAATTGTTATTACTTGGAAGGGGTCAATTATTACATTGTTCCATTTGGTACTATATGGAAGGAAAGAAGGTGCACTCAACTGAATACATCCATTCAAATCAACATCAACACAATTTGTGAATTTATCAAGACTTGTTACTATTCCTGGTAGGATTCTACCATACTTATCTTTCCAAGTTACTTTATCGTTTAATTTTAGTTTCATATCTTATCTATGTTAATTATTATTACATAGCTAATATACGAAATAAAGCCGAGACTACAATGGTCTTTTTAGGAAATTTTTGCAGAACCTACGTCAATTGGTTCTCTTTTCATGTGGTTACCTGATGCAAAGTTTGCACCTTCTTTTATGTAACCAGTTAGGAATGCTCTTCTGAATCTTTTAGATGTATTTTCTTCAGACCCATGTATTACATTAGAATGTAATAAAGCAACTTGTCCTTTTCTTAAATACCCATCTATATGTGGAAAATTGTGGTCCTCAGGTAGTACACAAGGTTTTCCTCTTTCATTTCTCCAATTTTTAGGATTTGAACCTGCTCTTACTTCATCTACTTGGATAGGTAGTTTTCCTAATCTATGTGAACCTTCTAAATACCAAACAGAACCATTGTTTGGGTCGTGATTATCTAATGCAATTGAAACATTTATTATTTCATTAGATTTACATTGTGTATAAAATATATTTTGATGCATATCTCTACCTAATTGACCTGGTGGTTTAAAATATGCCCAAGTTTGAACACCAAAAACTTTTCCATTCATTAAAAATTCAACTGCTTCTATTACTTTAGGGTGTTTCATTAATCCATCAAGTACTTTTGATTGTTTATGTGGATACATAAATGGGTCATATTCTCCCCATTCACCTTTTGTATCGTTTACTTGTCTTGTAGTTCTGATTCTTTCTAATTCATCTGCTATACTATTAACTTCAGATTCTTTTAGTAAGTTTAGGATAGATACTCCTTTGTATCTCCAATCAAAATGTAATTGTTGTTTTTCTAAATCGGTAAGATAATTCATTGTAACTTATTTGTTTATACTAATATATATTGATTTTTTTAAAATAATGTTTTTTCTACCGCTGGTATTAGATGATTGAAATTGTGTGATACATTTTTAACTTTTACTATTCTATCTAATTCGTTAAGAAAATCAGTATGTTTAGGATTTTTTGGATTGGATACATCTTTTAATTCATACTCCTCATTTTCATATGTGCCCCAATTTGTTATGTGATTGAAAAAAATGTTAACTCTTTTGTTATCTTTCCAATCTAAACTATTAATTAATTGAGAAAAATCAAACATTTCTTTATAATTTGTATCTTGAACAACAAATGAGAATATATAATGCTCTATATTTGGTATATTAATTATAAAATCAAGATTATCAATTAATTTATCCCATTGTCCACCAATTCTAACTAAGTTTTCATAAGTTTCTTTTGTGGATGAATCTATTGATATTTCACAAGATTTAACAAATGGATGTATTGGTTTCATTTTTTCCCAAAGATTCTGTGTCCATAAAATACCATTAGTATGAATATGTATTCTTTCCATCATTGGATACTTTTTAGCGTCAAAGTTAATTAAAAACTGTCTAAATGATTTAGAATAGAATGGGTCTGCAGAACCACTAAGATATAACCTTTTTATTGTTTCTGAAATCTCTTCATTTACTTGTCTTAATTTTTCATCCACTCCATCTCTATCTTTACCTAAATAATTTATCAATTCTAACCTACAAGATGGGCATTGAAGATTACAACTTCTATCAAAACAAAAATTAACCATGTTTATTTTTGATTTAGGTTTAAATCTTTGTAAACTTTCTTTATTTTTAGGTACGAATCTGTTATCAATAAATTTGTTTTGTTTAAAACCAGATAAATGTGGACATTGATGTTCATCACAATATTTGTAAGAACCATCTAAAATAGATTCTCTTATTTTTTGTGATTTTTTAGAATTAAAGTTTTTCTTGATATTATTTGTTTCATATATATCTTCCTTTAACCAACCTGGGCAACAAAGAAACTGTTTATCATCAAAAACTTCTGTATATCCAAAGGGTGTTGTGCATATGTATTTAGATTTATCTATCATTCTCTAAAAAGTATTGAATATAGTTGTAAACTTGTTCAGATATTTTTTTATGTCCTAATAAACTCGGATGTTTATCAATTACATTTGGTGATATTTCAATATTAAATCCTGCTCCAATAAAATCAGTATAATAAACAAGTAAATTAGTTGTCCAATATTCGTGTGGTGAAAAATCAGATTTATCGTTTGGTAATAAACTACATCCATGATGTGCTCTATCCACTTTGAACTTAATTAAATTTAAATCCAATTTTTTTAATTCTGATTCTGTTATCTTCATGAATTCAGTTGCACCATTTTCATCATCTGGTATTAGATGTACTAATTGTTCTGTTGGAATAATTAAATGTTTACAATTTAAAGATTTTAACCAACTTGAATATTCTATTAATCTTCTAATTTCTTTTTCAAAATTAGTAGTATCGTCTGCAAACTGAACATACCAATTTTCTATTGCATTTATTTCATTTTGTGAATGTGGTTCTCCCCAACCAGTTTGACCAGTTACTTTTTTATATCTTTTATCTTCAAGTGACCATACATCTTTTCGAACTGCATTTGGCATTTCTAAGATATATAAAACTTCAGATGGATTTTTATGTTTCAATACAAAATCTGTAGTCATTCTTAATACTCGTTCCCAAGAACCACCATAATCTGCTTCATTGGTCAATGGTAATTTAATTTTTTCTTGGAGTTTGGCTGGCCAGTTATTAGATATACGAAAATTAGTTCTTTCTTCTTCTGATGCATCCCATTTAGGATACTCTGATTCAGATTTGTTTAGTATTTTTAAAAAAGATGGAAGGTCTAATCCATAACCATGTGTAAATGATGAACCATTTACATATATTTCTTTAATCATATTTTATCTTTTATAATACTGCAGTAAATTTGGTAAATATAATTTTAAATTAGGCATTATATTTGAAACATTTGCAATACTTAATTGATTCATTTGTTCTGGTGTAAGTGTTTTAGTAATATCACTATTTATCTTGATACTATTTCCACCTGAAATTACCCAATCTATTACTGCCAAAGTATATCTAGTACTTCTTGAGTATTTTGCACTTTCTCTTCTATCTACCTCATACACAGGTGAATTCCTATCGTTTGATTTTTGTATAAAATATCTTTTTATAGAACCAATTTTATAATCTTTTTCAAGAGGTTCTGGTTTAGATTGTCTAATTTTTATATCTTTAAATTGTGTTTTTGATTTATTTAATAGGCCTTTGTAGTTAGTTACCATAGGATTTTCTTGGCCTCCATCAGATTTTCTTGCTAGTTTTCCACTTGGTAGTTTGTACCACCCGTTTGGTATATAGTTATTTGGGTCTGTTAATTCTCTATCCATTATGATGATACATTTCTAAATTGTCCCTCCACTTGTGTTTTCCAAACCATACCTTCACATTGTTGGTTTATTTGTGTAACTTGAAAAAATCCATTATTATATTGATTTGGTAATCCTAGTATTTTAAACTTATCACCTCGTTTCCATCCACTTAATCCATGTATAGTAAATGAAAATTTAATAGGTAGTAATGCTTGTCCAATTTGATGTTCTGCATTTGTTGATTGTTGACCATCTTTTTCTCTCCATGTTCTTAATAAATCAGGGTCATCATAAATTGCTATTAATAATTTATCAGAACTACCTTTTGCATCTAAATCATCTGCACTATTATCAATACTATTTGGATATACACCAGCTTTACCTTGAAATATAGAATACATTGATGCAATTTTTTCTTCTTTACTTCCTTCAGCTTGTGGGTTTTGTTTTACACCTTGTTGGTTATCTTGGTTGATTTTTGCACCTATCCAATCTACTTCATTTGTAAATAACCCTCTACCAGTTTTTGGTGCACTTACAGTTCCATCAGGACTTACTTGAATTGCTCCTTGAGATGCTTTACCCATTGTAACAATACCCATCATTGCTCCTGGTATATCTGATTGTAAGGATGCATCTAAAAATACTGATTGTTCTCCTCCTAAAACCATAGTTAATGGTGGAAGGTTTGGTGAGGGACATGATAATGCTTTATCTATTATCACCAATTGTTCTATTCTTTTACCTGTTTTTTTACCAAATAAATTATATTCATTACAATAGTGTCTTTCTATTTCAAATTGCCACATATTATTAGATGCAGCAGATAATCCATTAAGTATTTGCATAAATACATCGTAAGTAGTATTTGTTTTTGATTCTAAAACACCTTTTGCAAAATCATAATTTACATATAAATCATCGATATATCCCCAATCACCTGCTTGTAATTGACTTAATTCTGTAAATACTCCAGCTGAACTTGGGTTAAATTTTGCTTCTGATGGAAAACTTATACCAAAGAAACTCATATCTTTAGGTTGGTTTGCATCTGCAGATGGTGGTTCTTTACCATTTAGTATAGACCACAATCCAAAATCAGGCATTTGGTTATTTGGTATTAATAATTTTGTTTTATCTGTACTGAATATATGTCTGTGTGCACGAATAGGAATTTTGTGATATCTAATACCACCTTCAATTGTTGTTCCTTTTTCATCTATTATTGTTGGAATTGGATTTACTGCTAAAATTGCAGAAAATAAAACATCTAACTTAACAAATCTTTCATTACCTATAAGTGGAGTATTACCAGGTATAGTTACTTTTTTACCATCTGGATTACGAATCTTACTATCAACAGTTTCATCCCCCATATCTTCTCTAAGTTCTTCATCAAAGTTTATGAAATTGAATTCATTTGTAAAATATGGATTTTCCACTAAACTTTTCATTTTCTCTGTTCTGTTGTAAGCTGGTAACTCATTAAAGAAATATTGAAATTGTCTCTTTTGGTCATTTATAGTTCCACCTACCCACCAAAATGATTTTCCACCAACTGTTGTTTTCTCTTCTGTATCTTTTGGTCCTTTTTGTCCTTGAAGAAATGCAGCTAAATCACCTACACCAGTAAGTTTTGAAGTTACTATAAATTTTTCTCCACCTTCTACTGTAAGACCACCACCTGTAATTCTACCTAAAAAATTATCGTAGTGTCCTTCTGCTCTTTTTCTAGCCTTTTGGATATCTGCTAGATTTCTCATAGATACAACTTCTTCAATACTTTTTAAATTTACTACACCTTTTACTCCTTTTGCTGTATTCCATCCAAATTCAAGAAATACAGAATGTGCGGGTTCTCCAAACTTCTTTTGGATTTCAATCATCTGGTCTAAAGAAAAACAAGTAATTTGTAATTCACATTTTTTAGATAATCCATTATTACCTTCACTTATATCAATACCACTTATAATAGGTCTAGGTCTACCCCACCTTGCATCGTTAAATTTAATTTCTTTACCTTGTATATCTACAAGTTTACTACCACCTTCTTCATCTGTTGTTTCAGTTTGTAATTGGCCACCATCTGCTCCTATTCCACCATAGATTGCATTTGCAGCATAAAATAAAGGTAGATTTGGATTTGATGTTATTACCATTCCATTACCAACACCTGAAGTTACTCGTATCCAAGCGTTTAATTTACTACCATAAAGGATATTTCCTTTTCGTAAATCTATTTCTGATTTTATATAAGCTTCTGGACTTGCAAAATAACTAAATGACATATCATCTTATTTATTAAAATTCTTTTCTATTTCTATAAAGTTTTGTGGAATTCTTAAAACAGTTCCATCCTCAAGACCAATAGATGCGGTGTGTAAATTATTAGAAGATGCAATAATCCACCATAATGTTGAATCGTTGTAGTACTGAGCAGCTAAACTATCTAACCTATCACCTGTTTGTGTTACTACATATTTATCATCATCTCTTAGAGGTATTGCTGGATATATTTTACTTCTATATACCACTCTACCATCTAATAGTTTTTTTGTTTCGTTATTATCGTATCTAGCCATATTAAGTTAATGATTTAAAACTATACATTTTTGATAAACCTGTGTTACTTCTTTGTTCAACAAATTTAATTGTTAGTGCAACATCAATAAATTTAGGTAATTTATAACCTTTTAAATCTGATGTTTTTAGTTCTTTAACACTAAATTTTTGAATGAATTCATTATTTGCAGGAGGTGTTCCATCTCCAGTTTCCCATGTACTATTATCAGGTATTGTATATGATAATGATTCTACGAATCCATCTTTGGCTTTGTACATATCTCCTAATGTGAATTTTATAAATGGAGGTACTACATATCCTATTCTACTATCTTGATAAGCAGTTGGATAACATAAATATGTTAAGAATTTTAATTTTTCCCAATTATTTACAAGTTCATTTGCATTAAGTGAAAATAATTGTAAATTAAATGAAACACTTCTTTCTACTCCATTGTATGTGTATAAACTAAATGGATTACCTAAAAACTTAGAGGTATCCCATGCAGGAGTTGTTGTTTCTGTTAATCCATTTATAGAACATCTAAAATGTGCTCTTTTACCACTATATGTATTTTTTATTACAAGAGGGATTAAATCAAAATCTTCTAATGGTTTATTTCCATCTACTAAAATATCTGTATCTGATACTTTTGATTGATTTATTATATCTGCGTCATTTTTTATTCCTCTTCTAGCTTCTAAACTTCCTCTACTTGCTGCATCAGAGTTAGATGAGTATAACTCTTCTGAAGTTCTTTGTTTATCAAAATCATCTCCATCAAAATTATCACTTGGTTTAAATCTAAATGCATAGGGTGAAGTACCAAATGATTTTCCTTCACCTCTTGTTGGTTCATAAGAAACTCTATTAATTCCTAATCTTTGTAATTCTTGAGAATCATCTACAATTAAATCTTCACTTACTTTCGTATATAAATTTGGTTTATTACCTGAACGAGTTTCATCAGAATTAAATGTGTTTTGTGAAATTGTTTGGTTTCTACCTATTACGAATGGAGGTGTTGTAAATGCACCTTTTAGATATAATTGGTTAACATATGCAAGTTTAGTACTTAAATCATATCTGTCTTTTGCTTCTGTTCCTACACTTATATCAACAGTTGATGAGTATGTATAACCACCTTCTTTTTGTGGTTTGTTTTCTTGTATATCTTGTCTATTTGCAACTGCATTACCATAATTTGGTATTAGACCTTCATAATCTCCTTTATTTTGAGAATCTCCTGCCTTTTTACCAAATAAAGCTCCACTTACTTTACCTTTTATTAAATCAATTCCTTTACCAACTGCCTGTTTTGCAATCTGTGATGGATTTCCACCACCAGTACTCTTTAAGAACTTACCAAGTCCACTTCCAGCACCACCTTTCCTGATGTTTTCTAATGTTATTGATGTGTTTGATGTATTTCCTTTTGTTAATTGACTAACAACATCGCTAGGGATTAGATTTACTGGTATACCTAAAGTACTATTTACTTTATCTCTAGCTTCTGATATTGAATTTACTTTACCACCTGTAAGTTTTCCTAAACCTTTACCAATTAATCCACCATCTGCAGGTGCTGAACTATTTCCTTGTCTTTGTTTTTCAACTGCCTCAGTTGTTCTGTTGGTTATTCGTGTAGCTTCATTTCCATAGAGTATAGGAGATGGTAAATCTATTCTTGATTGTTTTCTTATACCAGTTGTTTCTTGACTTACGATGGTTACTTCATCAGTTGCTACTTGTGAACTTACTGTACTACTCTGAAATAATTCTAATATTGTTGGCATATCTTATAATCCATAGGAGTTAACTTTTGTACCATTAACTATATTTCTAATTCCACTTGAAACTTTTGCACCATCTAAATAAACTGCAATTTTACCATTTGCTAAATCTTCTCTTAATCCTTTTATTTCACCTACAACACCATCTCCATCACTTCCACCTTCTTCTCCACCTCCTCCGAATAAAGAACCTAATCCTGCGGTAATTCCACCTACCATTGTTAAAGCCATCAGGCCAGGTAGTGCAGCAATACCAGCAATTCCTAATAATCCTAATGAACCTGCCAGTGCAGTTATTCCTGCAGCAAGTGATAGAATTCCAGCTGTCATTGGTACTATATTGGTAAGAGTATCTTTTACTAAATTTAGAGTTTCAAATGGTATCATTCTTAATCCTATACCAAATGCAGTTAATCCAACTCCCATAATTGTAAGAGCACCTGCTGCTAACATTAATAGAGGTGATAAAAATCCAAGAGGTGTTACTGCTAATCCAAACATTAATAATTGTTTTCCTAAAGATACAAAATCAAAGTCTGCAGGTACTTTTGCAATTTCTTGTAATGCCTTTCCAAGAACAAACATAGCTCCCGCAATAACAACCATAGCTAAAGCTCCAACTAAAATAGCAGGTCCTGCAACTTGCATTATTAATCCAACTGCTGCTAATGAAAGGGTTAATCCAAGAAGTGCTGCTCCTGCAACTGCCAATGTATCAAACCCAATACCTTTAAACTCTTGTAATGCTTTTCCAAGAACAAACATAGCTCCTGCAATCAATACAAGTGCTGCTGCTCCTTTAACTACATCATTCATTTTTATTTTACTAACACTTTTTGTAAGAGCGGAAGGGTCACCTTTAGGTGATGATTTTGGTAATTTTGTTTTAGATGGTGATTTACCACCACCAGCTCCTCCAAACATTCCACCTACTTTTTCAAATATTTTATTTTTAAGTTGTTTTGCAGTTCCAGCAACATTGAATCCCATTTGACCAGCCGCAACAGCAGCTGAACCTAATCCTTTTACCATATTACCTAATGGTCCTTTGGCAATTGCAGATAATGATTCTTTCATCATATCAAACTGAGATTGTTGTATAGAACCATCAGCGTTTAACTTATCCATATTGGCTGTCATCTTCCCAAGTTCTTCTACTGAAATACCTAATGCCTTTGCTGCTTCTCTCTTTTGGTAGATGTCCATTTTGTTAAATTCTTCAACACCACCTAATTGTTCTATTGCTGATTTAACTGCTGAACCTATCTCACCTTCATATGCTAATCTTCTTGCTTGTTCGAAGTTAATATTTTTTCCTAGTAATGCCCCTAATTCAAGTTCTGAGGTTAATGAGTTTTCAATATCTAATAAACCATCAGTAACATTTGTTAAGGATGACATTTCTAAACCTAGTTTCTTTGCCGCAATTGCAGCCTCAATCATATTTTTTCCACCATCTTTACCATACTCGGCAAACTTTTCAGTATTTGCTGCCAAATCTCCAGCAACTGCAGCAGGAATAACACCATTTGCGATAGATGCAGATTTAACAAGTGATAACATATCAGCACCTGCGGCTGCTGTTCCATCACCTAATCTAGCGAAAGTACCAACTAATTTTGCTGCTTCTCCACCACCTATACCTAAGTTAGTGGCTAATAAGTTTGTTTTAAGTTGTGCACCAAATGTGGCATTTTCAACACCACCCATTTCATTGGCCAATCCTTTGGCTACTTGAACTGCATCTTCGAATACGAGTCCTAATACTGTTGCCGATATTGAAGATTCTGTAAAGAATGTTCCTAATTCCTTAGCAGTTTTTCCTAAAGCCTCTATTGCATATCCAGCTCCAATTAAAGCAGTACCTAATGCACCACCAACAGTACTAGTCAATGTAGAGAATACATCTAATACTCCACCTATTGTACTTTTCATTCCCTCCATCACCTTGTGGGTCTTTTCCATTTGGTCTTTTTGATAATCAGTTAGATTGGCATAATTTTCTGCTATACTATTTTGATTTTTTAAGGATTGGACAACTTTATTATTTCCATGTAATCCTTCTGTAGCAATAGCCATTTCATCATCTCTTAAACCTAGAAGATGTGCTCTCTGTTGTATATCATCTCTTCCTAATTCAGAAATTTGTCTGTTTATATCTGCTATTTTTAATGCAGCTTTTGCTTGTTTAGAACCTGCAGAAAATGCATCCATTGTTAAGGTTAATCCTTCTTTTTGACTTTCTTTTAAACCTGCATATGCACCAGATATAGAACCGATTGATTTTTCTGCATCTGCATATGAACCTTGTTGGTCTTGGTTTACTTTTTTAAGTTCTCTAGCTAGATTTAATATTTCTTTTTTGTGGTCACGAATTTTTTTGTTTCTTATTTCAATAAGTTCATTTTCATTGGCCCTTTCACGAGCTATTGCACGCTCAGTTTTGTCAATCTCTTTTAGAATTTGTAATCTATCTCTTTCCTTAGCCATTTATACTCCCTTATTTAGAATATTTTTTTATAAGTGCATCTAATTCAGCTTTTTCTTTTCTGATTTTATCCATCTTATCTACTAAATCTTTTGGAGTACCTGCTTTCTTAGCTCTCTGAATAAATTTATCATGAGTATTCTTTTGTAAGCCATTGAAAAAAGAATCGCTAAACTTTCTTGCAGTTCCAAATAATCCTTCGTTTGTTTTTTGTTTTGACATATGATTCTCCTAGTTAGTTATTCTTATATAAATATAGTGCATAAAAAAAGTGAGGAAATTACTTCCTCACTCTTACATTTGGTCCTTTAGCTTTCTTAGTAGATTTATCAGCTTCTTGTTTTTCTTTCTTTTTTGATTCAACTAACTTTTTAAAGTAGAACCTTCTCCAATGGATAGGCATGAAGTAAACATCTTTCCAAGTAAATCCATTACCATAGTTAACCATCTCCCAAATTTGATTGTGGAGTTGGATGCTATAGTCATTCGGAAGGGTAAAAAAACCCAATCCCAAAGGGAATATCGAGAGCCTCCGTATCGCCCGTGATATCTGATGTAAAATCAAATTTCATATCCATATCTGGACTTATATTTTTAATGAAACTTCTTAATGACCTCGTATCCAAAGCCAATAAACCATTTACTACAAATTTGTTAATGAATCCTCTATCACCATTACCATCTACTTCTTGTATCATATACTTTAATCTAGTAGTTACATCAGAACTTACTTCTGATTTACCTTTTTGTAATCTTTGTATTGCTTGTATTTCTGCAGTGATATCTTTCTCATCTTTGTGAGTTAGTAATCTAAATTTTATTTTTTTCTTAGCTTTTGGTAACTCATATTCATATATGTTATCTCTACTAAGAATAGATTCATCTACTTCTTTTGTTTGAATTTTTGCTAAATCAATAGTTGTTCTTTGTTGTTCACCACTAAATGGGTCATTGATTTCAACTTCATATTGTGCCCCATATCCTAATATACGAGTTGCTAAAAGGATTGCATTTTTATCACCTATTACGATATCATCGATATTAATATCTTTATCAATAACAACTGATTCGAATAGTTTATCAAGAACTACTCCTTTTTTAATTAAATTTTGAGAAGCAAGTATATCTTCTTCTTTTGCCGTCATATACTTGATTTCTACCCTACCATTTGATAATGGATTTGATTCGGGATAAACTTTACCTTTAGATGGTAATTCTATCACCTCTGTTGGAAATTCGTAATTTGCCATAATAAATAACTTTTCTTTGTTTGTATATAAATATATAAAAGTTAAAAAGTTGACATAAAAAAAGGTTCTCTTTGTGAGAACCTTCTTCCTTCAATTATATTATTAGTATTAGAATTCTAGTATTGCGTAATCATAAGATAGTGTTAATGTGATTTCAGCCGGGTCATTTGAACTCCAGTCAACATCATTGAACACTGCATTATTGATAAATGCACCTTTAAGAGTCCATTGTTCAATTTTATCACCTACAGGTCCTAACATATAAAAGTTAATATCCTTTTTGTAGAAATCAGCATATCCATCTCTACCAGTTAGTGATTCATGTGATGTTCTAACCCATTCCATTACAGATTGTGCACCACTTGGTACAATTGGGTCATACATAGTTATTTCAACATCTTGCCATTCACCTTTTCCTTTAAGTTTTCTCTTAACATTTATGTGGTCAAGAGTTACTACCTCAAATTGGATTGAAGGTCTGTTGGCTGTTTTTATGAGATATGAAGGTACACCATCGATTTCCATGATGAATCTATTTTTCATCTTCGGTTCGAAGTTCGTGTAAAACATATCGTTAAATTCTAATACTTCTGCCATTTTTGTTTGTCTCCTATTATACTAATAAATATATAATTTCTTTTTTTTCATTTAATTACGCCGAGAATGATGCCCCAGTCGGTAGAATGTTGAAATCAATTACAATGAATTCAGCAGTTTTCGTTGGTTGTAAGAAAATCTGTCCAGCCAATATATTTCTATCGATTACATCTGGTGTATTGTTTGTTTCATCCATTACCACTCTAAATGCATATAACCCTTGTCTTTGTTGTACTCCTTCTAAATACGGTTGTACTGTATTTATGAATCTACTTCTTGTTTGAGCTGTATTTTGTTCGAACACTAAGTATCTCGAAGTACTTGCAACAAATTTCTTAACTTTAATCAATAATCTACGAACATTGATTCTATCTAAAGCAGATGCCTTATCTTGTAAAGTTTTTTGTCCGAATGCCACGATTCCTTCTCCTGGAAACTGTGCAATTGGATTAACTTTTCCTTCATACAATGTATCTCTTTCAGCATGTGTTAATCTGTTTAGTACAGAAACTGCTCCTACAATTCCACCTCTGTTTAACCCAGCAGGTGCAAACCATTCTGCAGCTACTCTATCGTTTGCCGCATATATTCCAGGTAATAAAGTTGATGGTGGAACAGCCGTTAATTTATTTGTGTTAGCATCAATTGTTTTAACCCACGGGTAGTAAGTACCTACATAGTTAGAATCAATTGCCTCAGCCTGTGTTATTGCCTGTCCAATACTATCATCTTGTGCAGATACATCACCGATAAAGAAAGCATCTTGTCTAGCTTCTACCATATCAGTAATTTTATCGAACACATAAGAATGTAATCTTCTTACAACACCAGGTGCAGATATCAAGTTGATATCGAAATCATCTGGATTAGATATTGCGTTTATTGCTTTTACATAAGCAACTGAACCACTTGCAGTTGAACTTGCTAAACTAAATCCTTGTGTGTTTCCAGCAGATATTCCACTTCCTAAGTATGGAGATATTGTTGGTGCAACACCATCAAATCCTCCTTGAAATCCTACTGAGAACTGTCTTTTAGCAACATCAATTGCTTTAGTATCAGAATTTGTTGAACCAGTCAACTCATAAGAAAGTTGTTGGTCAAAAGCAAATACTGTGTTTGAACCAGTTGATGCATTTGTTGTTAGAGGTGCAAGATAGTTAAAGTTATCTTTCTTAACTACTGCAGTTTCTAAATCGATACCAGCGTAATTTAATTTACTTGATGCCGTATTTGAATCAGATGTTGTTCTAAATTTAACTGCTGATAAATCAGTATCAGTTGTTAATTTTACTGGATTTGAATATGCCTCATGACCAAATGGTCCAGCAGTTATTGGGAATCCTTCGTTAACATCTACTCTAATATATTTTGAATTATTTCTATAATCACCAGTATCAGTTTGTTTTCCATTAGCATCGATAGATACATTTCTATCTCCAATTACTTTTGAAATATACTGAGGTGATGCAGGGTCTAGGTTAACATTGTTAAATGTTTCTAATACTGATTTTCTTTTATCAGTATCACCAAATTTTCTAACTGCAAGTGAGAATGTAGCATAATCAGTAGCATTAGAAGAACCAGCTTCTTTTACATTGAATATAGAAATTACACATTGTTGATTCGTGTATGTACCATCACCTAAAGTATGGAATCTAAACAAGTTGTGTCTTTGTCCTGATATTTTTTGTGAAACGATATATGGAGTAGTAGCATGAGTTACATCGTTTGTAAATAATTGTGCTGGTAGTTGTTCTGCAATTACTTTAGAACCACTATCAGATATATAAGTTCTTTGGTCATATGATGCTGATTGGAACCAGTTATATGCATATGCCGTTTTTGTTCCATATGGTGATTCTCCAAATACATCTGCAATGTCATTACCTGCAGTGTACAATACTGAAGAAGATACTTCTCCGAATGAACCACTTATGGTAAATGCCGATGCTGATAGTTGAGAATCTATTGAAGCGGATGATGCTGCAATATTAAATCCTACTGATGCATCTGAACCACTTGAATTAAATAGTGTTCCTGCTACAACAGTTCCTCCATCAGAACCGCTAATTTTTAAAGCAATACCATTAGTTTGAGTATATCCACCAATGTGTCCTACTCTTACAACTGTTACGGTTCCTGCCTCTCTTAAATAATTTTGTACGGTATATCCTGTATAGTATGAACCATCAGGTGTACCGAAGATTTCATCGAAATCTGATTGTGTGTTTATTACAGTAGGAACGAACGCAGGGCCCTTTTTAGTAGGTCCTATTATTGCTGCTCCTATTTCTCCAATTCCTTGAGAAAGGAAAGATAGGTCATTCTCTCTTGTAAATACACCAGGTGATACAATTTTTTCTGCCATTTTATTTTACTCCTATTATCTGGTTTGTGTAATGATACACATATAAGTATTATTTAAAACTTCTAAAACATAAAAATTACTTAGCAGTTGTTACTGCTTCAGTAGATTCTTTTTGTGTTGGGGTGAAAATTCCTGTTTCGGGGTCAAAATTTCCATCTCCATATGATTTATTCAGTTCTGCAAACAAATTTTGTTCGTCTTGAACTAATGTTGTGTAATTTCCTTCTACTTGAAGGATTTGTTGGTCTACCTCTTGTACTCTTCTTTTCTTTTCCAAGTGTAATTGACCTAATTGTGCAAATGATTGACCAATTTTTTGTCTTAATTCATTAATTTGGTCTAATTCGCCTTTTGTAAACTTTATTTCTTTTGCCATTTTGATATATTTTTAAAATGATTAGTTGTATATATAAATATAAGATTTTTTGTCAAACGCAATTTTTATTCTAAGGAGCATCTGTTGTAAATGATAAAGTAGAGGAGTATGTTCCTGCCAACCCACTTTTTATTGCTCTTACTCTTGCATAATATGTAGTTCCTGCGGATAAACTATATCCATCCATTAATTCTGCAGAAGTTGCACTCCATTCTGTTTCATTAGCTACTGTTGAACCGAAGTTTGATACTGCAGAAACTTGGAAATCATAAGCAGTTGCATTTTCATATGCAGTCCAACTAAGAGTTGGTTGACTCCACGATAAACCTTGTACTGCAGTTGGTGCTGAAGTATCTGTATGTGAATTACCACCTTTGTTGTGAGTTATATATCCATTTACTAAATAGGTATCTACATCTTCTACATTAATAGATACAATCTCTACACTTTCTTTAATAAGATTAATAGTATCAACATTAACTTCAATCACTCCATCTTTTACTCCTCCAGCAGCTTTAATTAATCTATCTCCTACCTTTAATCTAAAGATTTCTTTAAATTTGTATATTTGTTGTTCATTATCCCAAACTAACATTGGATGTTCAGATGTTGCTGTAATTTCTCCATCATTGATGTTATAGTATGATGATGCAAAAGAATATATAATATCTCTTACTTTTACTTTACAGAACTCACCATGTACATCTCTTGCATTCCATTCAAAGAAATCATCATCTGAATCTAAATTTAAATTATTTGGGTTATATCCTAGTAGTTCATCTCCTTCATCTAAATCTCCAACCTCAACTATACTCCCATCCCATTTTGTTACTGGAGAATCTGCAGTTAAACATAATGAAGCAGCATTGTTATCATATGAATCTACTACATATACAGTTTTATCTCTGTTTGCATTAAAATTTGTTGCATGACCATTATATGTGTCATCAAATTTAACTCTTACAGTATGTGTAACTACTGTTTGTAATTCTGTTTGGGACTCTGAATCACCAACATTTGATAATGCACTTGCAACAAATGCAGCAGTTTCTCCAGAGTTTGATGATACTGCCATTTTGGCTCCACTTCCAACACTCCATTGGAAATTAGGAGACCTATCTGCAATTGCTCCGGTAAATTTTGAACCAGAACCACCAAAGTTTAATCTAAATGTTTCAGTTGTACTTTCAACCACATATGTAAATCCACCAACTGAACCTACACTATCTATTGCGTATTGTGAAAGTTGTACTGTTGAACCAGCACTACCATTGATTGCGTTTAAAGAAATACCACTACCTGAACTTGTACCTGTAGCTGTTCCTAAACTTTTTAAACTGAGTGTATCTCCTGATGATAATGTTGGCATAATATCTTCCTATATATTATAAATATTTAATAGTGAATTAATCCATTCATTTTTGTTCGTATAATTATCTATCATGTACGATTTTAACTTATCGAACCAAAATTTCTTTGTTTCGTAGGATTCATCACATATCTTTCTATAAATATCATCAAAATCCTTTTTAAATGTTGCACGATATGGATATTCAAAATCTTTACACCAATTTTCGTATAAAATAGGTAGTTTACCATAATCAACTGCCTCAAAGATTCCATAACCAAATGGTTCATTAATAAAACATGAATGAGATATACCCCAATCTTTTTTATAGAACTCATCTTTGAACTCAGAATGATAGTGATATATTTTAGATTTACTAAAATCTATTTTTTGTCCTGTTTTCCAATACCACATAATTTCTAATCCTTCTGTAAACATAAAAGATTTCATACCATCTAAGTAATGTGGATTTTTTCTTCCTTCTGGTCTTGCACAAAATCCTATTGTATTTGATTCTGAGAAATCCCAATTCTTTTTGAATTCATAAAAGTTTTGAATGTTTTGATTTTGAATAAGAATATCAAATAATCCAACCCAAATATTATGAGTAGAATATTCTACAACTTCTTTTTCCCAACTAGAATCCATATATGGTGCATGTATTGCTCTTGAATCTGTTCCTGCAGTTGATTTTAATACATGGTCTACTGAATTATGTAAAATATTTGAATGTATTTTATCTTTATTATCTATAATACATTTCATTGGTGTGTAATGACCATGTAGTATATTGATTCTTCTTGCACCTTTACATAATTCTTCAAACTTATTTATATCATCTCCATGCCAATGGGCTTCAATTGGGAATTCATAATCAATTTGGTCAAAATTATTTGGTTTGTTTCTATGAATAAGAAGTATTGGTTTTACATCTAGTTTTGGTACAACTAACTCTAACCAATCATTTACCCATTTATCAGAACCTGCGTTGGTATAAGGGCCACCGCCAGTTGTGTAATAAACATCGTACATTTATTTTATTTTTGATTCTAACTCTTCTACTCGTTTGATAAGTTCTTTATTAGATTCTATAAGAAGAGCAACTATCTTTTCGTATTTTACGGCTTTGTATCCGTTATCTCTTGTTTCAACTATCTCTGGTAATACTTTTTCTATTTCTTGTGCAACTACACCGATATCTTTTTTACCTTTGAATATTTCGTGTTTATCATTCCAATCAAAAGTATATCCACCGATTTGTTTTATTTTTTCGTTTGGATTTCTTATTGGAATAATATTATCTTTATATCTCTCATCTGAAGAAGCATATGCAACAACATCTTCACCAACATTAAGTGTTTTAGCGATACCAACACCACCATCTACTAATAATGCTCCAGTAGTTTTGGTAGTTGATTGTGTTGATGCATCAACAGTCACTACACCTGCATTACTAATTTTTAAAAATGCATTTCCTGTTTCTGCAGCTTCGGTGTTTATAGATGTTCCCGTAGCTCTACCAATTTGCCATGTATCAGCATCTTGGTATTGAGTTCCCATATAAAAAGTAGAATCATCACCCTC
>Ga0315315_10000363_pt1 | contig 37074 bp, 49 predicted proteins | sample M140m3416metaG_FD_203699 | JGI IMG/M metagenome (GOLD analysis project Ga0315315, IMG submission 203699) | Ammonia-oxidizing marine archaeal communities from Monterey Bay, California, United States - M1 40m 3416 | ecosystem: Environmental > Aquatic > Marine > Intertidal zone | place: USA...
TACCATATCGAACAGAGATGATTGTATGGGACAAAGAATTAAAATTGTGTGGTTCAATCGATATGTTATATGAAAATGAATGTGGAGAACTGGAATTATACGATTGGAAGCGATGTAAAGAAATAAAGAAAACTAGTTTTAATAAGTTTGCCAAGACAGAATGTATAGAGCATTTACCGGATTCTAATTTTTGGCACTACGCATTACAATTGAATACATATAAATATATGATTGAGAAGAACTATGGTAAGAAAGTAAATAGTATGTATTTGGTATGTTTACACCCCAATAATAAAAATAAATCATATCAAAAAATAAAAGTTCCAGATTTGAAAGAAGAGATAAAGGATTTAATGGAGTTAAGGTTAAAAATCGTATCTAATCTTTAAGAAAGAATACTTAAAAATAAGTTGTTATTTTTTTAGTATATGAATTTGACAAGTTGGGATTTATCTAGTCCGGCGCAAGCTTTAATAGTTTCACAAACTGTATTAACGGGATTTCTAATGGGTTCTATAATTGTAGTAAATTTTATTTATAATCCTTGGGTAAAAAAGAATAAGGAGGAAGAAGAAGTTGAAAAATATGAAGATAAATATAAATTAGAAGATTATTGGGATTGGAAAGAAATTAATTTTGATAAAGATGTAGAAACACATGATAGAAATGTTATCGAAGATAATACACCAGAAGGTAATGTAATAATGAGATACAATAAAGAATATGAAGGATTTGAATATTGGTGTAGAAATAAAAATATTAAATATGATTATTTGGATACAGTAGCGAGAAAGTATTGTTTAATATATAATTGTTGCGGATTGTATCTAGATAGAAAGAAAGATATAGAACAACAAAAAAAAGAAAAGGAAGAAAAGGAGAAAGAAGTAGAAGAAAAGGAAGAAGTAAAAGAAAAGGAAGAAGTAAAAGAAGAAGAATCTATTTTTGTAAAACCAAAAAAAATAGATACAAAGAAAAACGATCGTTCTATAGGGGAAGTAGCATTAAAAGCGAATAAATATCTCTATAAAGGTAAATGTGGAGAATGTAATATATTTTTAAGAACAAGGGATGATGAATTAGAAAGACAAACAAAAAAGAATATGAGTTTTGCGGATTGGATGTCTATGAATTAGTGTTCTTTTTTTAGTGCTTTTTTACGCGTTAACATTATTTATTTGATTGGTAGTTTGATTTAAATTATCAATTAAAACTTTACCTTGTTGTTGTGCGTTAACTAATGGGTCGGCAATAGCAACAACTTGTGGTTCTACTTTATTTAATTTTTGTGTAATTTTATCTAACATATTACTAGCGATATTAACAGCGCGCATACCCTTTGCGCCCAACGGTGCGATAGCTGAATTAAGACGTGCGAGATTAACAACTTGACCAACACCAGGTACCGTTCCGAGTGCGCTCATACCACCTTTAACGAATGCGTCTCCAGATGCCTGTCCAACTTCTCCAGCATATTGAACAATTTCATTACCTTGTTGCATAAGTGCTGGTTTAAATTCTTCGAGAACAAAAGCTGCTGTTTGTAAAAATTGTTGTAATAATTCAGCCAACGTGGAATTAAATCTATCGAATGCTTGTTTAACTTCAGGATTTTCTAAAGCTTTATCTAAAATTATAATAATATTGCCCATATTCATAGCACTTTCTGGTAATCGTTGTTGAAAATCTGGATCATCAACAGTAATACCATAACTTTGTAATCCATTTTTTACTAGTAAATTAGTAAATATAACAAATTTAATAAGAGCTTCTTTTAAAAGAGTGCTTGGTAATGTTTGATATAATCTTTGAAATTCAACATCCATCTGCTTTTTTAAACCATCATCTAATGTTGAAGCTACTTTCCTTACATCAAAATTTGCTGCATGTCCGGCAGCATCACCAAGTGTTTCTTGTGCTATAGGTGTTTTCAATAATTCATTAGTAACATCATTCATAAATCTTGGACCATCAAATAATTTTGCCATCTTTTATATTAATTGCTATTATTTTTTAACCAATTTTGATACCCAATACATTTGACCACATCAAATGAAGTTTGTAAATCTTCAATCGCTATATTATAAGCTTTTTTTTCTCTATCAGTCATTTGTTCGATATATTGTTTTATTTTTGTTTCTTGTTCTTTATTTTTAGGCATGATAATATACATAATATAATCTATAAATTAAAAAATTCAATTTTATATTTAATGATAAGTAGTCCACGTTTCATCATTAAATGATGTATAGTTAATAGTATAACAACCTACGTATTCAGGTTTATTTTCACAAACAGTAAATTTTTTAATAGGATTGAATGGTCGGTCTCTACTTCTACAATATGTTTTACTATATGTATAACAAGGTTTACCATACGGCCTTGGATATGTCTTTTCATATTGTTGGTTATGATATAGTATGCTTTTGATATTATTTGAATCTCTATAATGGTATTCTTTTACATATACATCCTCCCACTTTTCATTATATTCAACTATTTTGACTACAGGACCTATAACTTCATAGGACCTCGCGCCATTATCTAACCCGGATGCACTATATCCTCCAGTATAAGCTTTAAGGTAAATTTCTTTTTCTTTTACTTCTTCTTCTTTTTCATATTCTATTTGCTCATATTGTTCTTTATATCTTTGAAGATCTCTTTTGGCTTTATCTTCAAAATATGCTTTATCTTCAGCAGGTATTTCTTTCCATGCTTTAAGGTAAAATTGATATGCGGATTGTGCTTTTGTGATACTCATGATTACTATTTTAAAGTAATAATCATGAAAATATAAAATCAATTTTTTGAAATTACACAAATAAGATTACTTTCCTTATATACTTTACTTCTTATGAAAACTTCAGTAAGATGGGTTTCTATTTGATATCCGGATTCCATTAAATAAGAAAGTAAAACATCGATATCATCAATACCCAAGTATTCATTTTTATTATTAGGGTTTAAAATGGTATGAACACAATGTGGAGGTCTATCGCAACAATAAATATCTTGATATTTTGAATTTTTTTTCCTTGGGATAGTTTTTATAATATTTAAAAAGGGCATATCGGAAGGTTTATTGTTAACAACAATAATTTTTTTATAACATTTATTAATGGAATCGAGATGAATATAACTATGTAATTTGTGAATTGTCATTATATATAAAATTGATTTAATTTATTTCAAAAAAAATTAAGTAAATGGCACGATACAGATATAATTTATCGGATGATTTATTATCATACATAAAACTAAATTTAATAGACCGTTATGATGGTTATGATTTTGATGACTATTGGGAAGAATGGACATCAACAGAAAGAATACAAGTAATGTTTAAAATAGAAGAAGAAAGATTACAAACTCTAGGATGGAAAGGTAATATATTAGTTAAAATAAAAACAAGTATAAAATATTATTATTTGAATCAAGATAAAACTAAAAAATCTACAAAGAAAAAAAGAAGAAATTATGTTCATATGGATGAAAATATAAGTATATTAATGAATGAATTTATAAAGAATACAGAAATAAAAAAACCAGCAAAAGCATATGATGATTTTGTGAAAAAAAATAAGAATAGTTATAATAATGAATGTAAAAGATTGAAAGATTATATGATAAAAGATGAAATACCCTTAAAAATAAAGAAAACGTTCAAAAATAAGTTTTATTTAAAAAATAAAACCTAAATATTATTATATATGATCGGTGGTGATAAAATAGGAGAAGGTTCTTATGGATGTATATATCATCCAGCCTTAAATAAAGATGGAAGTGAATCGGAAAATAAAAAATTTGTTAGTAAAATTCAAAAAGACAATAAATATGCCAATAATGAAATAAAAATAGGAGAATTAGTATCAAAAATTGATGGTTATATAAATCATTTTGCACCGATATTAATGAAAGAAAAGATGAAAATAACGAAAGTTAAAAAGAATTTTTTTAATGATTGTTCGGCTTTGGAAGATGAGGATAAAAAATCAGGAAATTTAATAATGATGAAAATGGAATATATAAACGGTGAAGAATTCATAGAATATTTGATAAAGAACAAAGAAAATGTAACGATAGTAAAAAATTTAATATCGAGTTATACACACCTATTAACATCAATAAAATTATTAACAGACATAAGAGTGATACATTTTGATATAAAAGGTGACAATATATTATTCAATAAAGATAAAGAAATACCTATAATGATAGATTTTGGATTATCTATAAATATGAATGAATTAATTAATCAAAGTATATCAGTAGATAAATTAAGAAAGTTTTTTTATGTTTTTGGTCCTGACTATTATATATGGCCGATAGAAGTACATTATATATGTTTTTTATTAAATGTAAATGAAGAACCAACAGAGATGGAAATAAAAAAAATATGCGATGAATATGTTGATAATAATATTCCGTTAAAAATTAATTGTTCTAGAGATTTCATTAAATCATATCGCAACAGTTGTAAAAATGTATTAATGAAACTAAACAATTTAACCTTTGGTGAAAAAATAAATAGAATATTGGGTTCTTGGTATACTTGGGATAATTATTCGTTATCAATAATTTATTTACAATTTATATATTACCTTAACATTACAGGATATGTAAAAAATGATTTAATAATTAAATTTAGTGAAATATTGTTAACAAATATAAATCCAGATCCAAAAAAGAGATTAAACGTATTAAAAACAAAACAAAAATTTACAGAATTTTTATATAATTTGAATATTGATAGTGTAATAAATTTCCAAGAAGTGAAAGAGATGTTTTTATTTAATAAACAAAATATTAAAAATGCATTAAAAGAACAAAAGAAATTGTTATTTAAAAGATCTAAAAGTATAAGATTTGAGGAGTAATTATTACATAATATTTATGAAATAATTATTATTTAACGGCGGCGTCTTCTACGGCGGCGACTTTTCTTTTTCTTTGATTTTCTACGAGATTTTCTACGGGATTTTCTACGGGATTTTCTACGGGATTTTCTTCGGCGTCTTCTACGACGACCACCATCTTGTCCAGCGTTATCATCCTCACCATCACCACCTTGTTGACCACCCATAGCTTCAAAAGAATCAGCGGCATCGGCTACACCTCCACCTTGTTGGCGACTTCTTCTTCTACGACTACGGCGTCTACGACGACCACCATCTTGTGGGGCTTTACCGGTGTTAGTGTTAGTGTGTTGTTCATCATCACCACCTTTTTGTGCTGGAGCAGGAGCTGATTCAACAGCAGCGGCATTACTAGCTACACCACCACCCTTTTTTTTATAACTTTTCTTTGCCAATTTCAAAACATTTTTGAATGACATACCAGCGTTCTGTGAACGCACATTTTTAACGTGAGATAACCAAGCATTTGGCATATTATATTATATAATTAGATTAAAATAAAATTGAATATAAAAATAATGTTTTATGTAATTTAAAATAGCTAAAGATGGTAAAAAATAAACATGGAGGAAACCGACATAAAAAAATGGCATCAAAAAATGCCAAACCAAAAACATTCAATAGAAAAGTAAGATTTTCATCAAGTAAGGACGAAATATACGCGAAGGTAGAAAAAGTATATGGAGGAAATCGTGCGTTAATTATGTGTAACGATGGTCACGAAAGAATGATGGAATGGAGAAGAAAGTTTGGAGGAAGGAATAAACGCGATAATTTTATAAACGATGGAAGTATAGTATTAGTAGGTAAAAGAGAATGGCAAGTAATGCATGATAATAAAAAAGAGAAAGTAGATTTATTAGAAGTGTATCAAGCAAGTGAAGTAGATGTCTTAAAAAAGAAAAAAGTATGTTCTTACTTATTCGGTAGCGAAGATAAAAAAATCGAAGAAGATACAATAGAATTTACGCACGAAGCTGCTAAGGAGGAATATTCTTGGTCAAAGGTAGAAACAAATAATGTAGAAAATAAGAAAGAAACAGTAATGGTAGATTTGGGTGAGGATGTAAATTGGGATGATATTTAAGTGTCATTCATTTAATCCTAAGCTTTCCCATAATACTGTTTGTAATTCATCATCATATTGATAATCTAATTCAGTTTCAATCTCTTGAACTACTTGATTAAAATGTGTATTACTATAATTTCTTCTAATTTGATTTTGTATCATACTAACTAGAATATTTTCAAACTGATTACCCTGTAAATTTGGTAAAAGTGTATTAATTCTATTACCACTTAATTCTTCAAGAGGCTGAGTGAAATCATTATAACTTAAATCATTATCACTAATATCATATTTTTTAACTTCTTTATTATCCATTTCATATCTACAAACGGGACATTTATAATTTTCTTCTTTTAACCATCTATTTATTGCTTGAGTATTAAAAACATGTTTACAAGGTAATTCAGATATTTCTTCTCCTTCTTCAAATTCCATCATGGTAATAGGGCATTCTTTTTGTTCAAAACTATTATTAAATTTTACTTTTTTAATATTTTCGATAGCTGCATCTGTAGTGACCTTTTTATATGGATTTCTTTGTATAAAAGAATTTCTTAAAATATTTTCCCAAGAATTATTAGAATAATCAAATACTGGATTAATGTGATCTACAAAAGGATTGAATGTTGTTTGTATATTTTGTCTTCTAGGTGGCATGGGAAATATATTCATAAATTCATTAAAAAAATCTATATTCAAATCATTTGTTGAAGCATCCCAATTAAAATTGCCTAATGACATATTATTATTCATTAAATATAATAATAAATTATATTTAATTTGTTAAAGCATTATATTTCTTATTTCATTTATAGCATCATATCGTTCAACAATCAAGATATCCCTTAACATTAAATAAGGTGTACAGTTTTTTAATTCGTCAAATCCTTTTTCACAAAGAGCATTTAATAATAATGGATTGAAACCAGATAACATAGTAACATTATTTTCTGTAGTTTGAGTTGGAAACCCATTTGTTTTTCTTAAATTCCAGAACAAAATATTAGGTGTATTATAAGGTCTTCCACAAATTTCCAACCCTCTATCTTGAAATAATTTTTTAATACCTTCAAATAATGTTCCTGAAGACCATTGACCTTGACAACTATTATCAATCTGCATATCAGACAAAATTACTAATGTCAAATTTTCTACCTCTTCAGCAGGTAGTTTAGCTCTTTGGATAGCACTTAATATTAATTCAAAGGCTTTATAAATATCCGTGTTCATTCCCCATTGAGCCTTACGGACTTTCGTAACTTTATCGCAAAATGTTTTTTCTTCGTCAAGTTTTACCCAAGTTGGATTAGCCGAAAATGTTAATACTCTATCACGAAATGCTGGTGATGTTTTTTCCGAAATTCTAATACCCAAACCAATAGCGTTATATAATGGTTGACAATTATCGGTTTCCATAGAACCAGAAGTATCTACTAAGGCGATCATATTGTTCAACCTGAAATTTTGCTTTGAATTATTTTCCCACTGAGAATTAATTGTTTCTTTTATCAATTGAACATCGCCACCTTCTATACGCTCATATTTGATTGCATCTTTAACAAAATCGTATATACTAACTCTTTTACCTTTAATAGTTTCTTTCTTTTCTTTCTTAGAATTCAAATATTCAACAAAATGTTCTTTACAAATCTTTCTATCATCATCATTATCATACCTTTCTATCAATTTACCATTTATCATTTTTTGATTAAATAATGCTTGTTTCTGTTTTGAAAATGTAATACTTGTTACTTTATTGGGATCAATTGAACTCCATTTTTTTCCACATTGTTTAATTTGGATAGTATCTAACCATTTATTTAACGTAGAACAAATAAGTCGATATTCTTTTCTCGCTTTTCTATCGGCTGCCTTCTTTTTCTCATCTGTTTTTGCTGATTCATAATAACGCGCGAACATATTTTTAACCAATTTAGAATATAACCAAGCAAACTGTGATTTTTCTCTAGGAACCCATTTACCTAAAAGGCTAACTTGTGTAATTTTCTTTGTTATTAAATTATTCCAATCAATTTTCAAATGATGATTTGTTAACTCAACCAACCAATTAATAAATGGATGTTCATTATCCTTGGTAACATTTTTTATATATTTACACAAATATTTTACATCTTTCCAAGAAGCATAAGGTTGTGATACATTTTTACTTAACATCATTGTTTCAAAAATATAATAAGCCAATTCTGGTCTTTTATTCCACCAAGTCAATAACATCATGTAAGGTAAGTCGCGCTCTCCTTTACCATTCATATCTCTAATATGTAATGTTAATTTTGCTAATAAAAGAAGTTTATCCGTATTTTCTGTCATCAATAATGTATTAAATTTACAATATAAATCATTCATATCTTTTGTTCTTACTAGTTGAAAATAAAATTGTGTAAACAACTCTTCAAATGAAGAATTATTCCATCTCAATTCCATGTGATTCTTTTCTCCTAGCTGCATACTATCTAACGCTTTTGTTAAACTACTCATTTTATCTTAATATAAAATAACATCTTTAAACCATTTTTCTTGTTTTATTAAATCGTTTTATTTTGATTTTCTTAGTGTGTCCTTTTTTTTGTTTCCTTTCTTTATAAACAACATATAAACAGTTTAAGTTTTGAAATAATGAAATGCTATCCTTCCAAATAATATCAGATATAGATCTTCTATTAAAAAATGTAAAATCCTTGGGTTTTTTAAGATAATATAAAACATCTTCTGGCATTAAATCAATATTGTATTGTAAAATACTAGATAATGAATATTTCATTTCGTTAAAAAAACTATTTTTTCTTAGCATTGTCATTAATTTTTCTTTGTATATTTTTGAATCTGTTAATATAATATTATTTTGTTTAATATGATCTATTTCATTATTTCTATTGATATATAAATAGTAAACTAATACGTTTTCATTTTTCTCATAATAAAAATCATTATATAAATTATCTTCTTCTTCTATTTTCTTTATCCAATCATCATCATCATCAATATCTAATTCTATTTCACACATATTAACATAATAAGTTAAAAAAGTTATATAATTTTAACTTATTACCAAGCACTATTATCAAAGTCTGTCGTATCAGTATTTTCTACCTCGTTATTTTCTCCTTCTTCTACTTCTTCATCACTTTCAGTAAAATATTGATATTGTTGAGCCATAGCTAAAGTTACTGCTATATCTTCATCAGTTTGTAATGAATAACATTCTTCATCTTTGTTTTTTTTATTAATAACTTTCATTTTTTTCATCTCCCTCTCTTTCTTTCTATCCTTTTGACTATTGCTTCCGCATTTAATTTGAGGGACAAAAGATACTTCTCCTGTTCCCACTTGCGTAAATTTACCTATATTCCCTGGAAAATTGTTACTACGATTATCTATACGATTATCTATACGATTATCTCTACGATTATCTCTACGATTATCTCTACGATTATCTCTACGATTATTAAATCTTCTGTCTTTTGATTTATATGAAAATCTATTAGATTTTTTCTCATTTAAATTATCAAAACGAGAATTTGTTTTTTGTGGAGGTGGTGTCCGCTTATCATTTGATTTTTTAAATGTATTATTTGATTTTAAACTGGCAAATCTGTCTGACATGATTATTATATATATATATTAAAAACAAATGTTAAATCAATTTTATAATATATTTAAAGAGTAATCAATATCAATATATAGATTCTTTATCTTTCGGGTAAAGATCTAGTCTCTTCACAGCAAGTTTATATTTTTTAAAAATAATCTTATTAGCGTATAATAGATTTTACAAGAGACAGAATATAAAATTGATTCAATATTATTCATGTAAATTTTCGCATATATGAATAATATAACGATATGTATTCCCAAAGTACATAAAAAATACGTTTATAAATGGATATTTCGAATAATAAATAAATACAGATTAGGGAAAATAAAAAATATCAAAATAATACCTTATCACAACGAAGGTTATTTTAATAAAGTTTTAATTAATTTTGAATATTGGTATAATAATGAGAAAAATGTCAAATTGAATCAACATTTGGAGAATGGAGGGAATGTAAAAATAATATATGATGAACCTTGGTTCTGGAAATGTTTTAAATATTCTAATGAGAAGCAATAATCATAACATTACTTAATATGTCATTTTCTGTTATAGATTCTGATTTTATAAATCCATGTCTTACATCATAATGAAAGCAAGACATTGTTATGTTTTCTCTGATTTTATTTGTAGTGAGAATGACATTTTCTTTATAAAACGCCATTCTTTCTCGTGTTTTTTTTGAGCTTGGTTTTTCATCACCTATTTTAATCGTATAATATAAAACCTTTTTCTTTTTTCCGGGTTGTTTCTTTTCACCGTGGACTTTACATAAATGATTTTGGAGAAGTTGGTTTTGTGCAAATCCTCTACTACAACCTGGATGCATACATTGGAATGGTCTATCACATTCAGCCGTATGTTTAGATAATATATGATGTTTCAAAGTTATCTTAGGACCAGTTGTGGAATAATCACAACATGGACACACATGAACAACTTTTTTTGTTTTTTTGTTTTTTCTGTAATAATTTGTGCTTGACATGTTTCTCTTACTTTTAAATAAAAAAAAGCTTTCTCCTGTCTTCCCCCGTGTTTAAGAACACAGTTTTTATTTTTATATAATTATAATTAAGCGAATGTATCTGCCATCTCCGGGTCAAAATTATCAGCAGTATTGCTAACAAATTCATGACCATTACTTTTTGGACTATTTTCATTCGCCCTAGCCATAATTGGATCGTCATTTACCCTCATAACATTAATCTTCTGGAGACTTTGGTTTTCATTTTTTCGCTTAAGGAGTTCGTCACCTTGCGTTGTCTTCTTAAGGTTAATAACGCCTGTTGGAAAATAATTCACATCCTCCTTCTTAGGTGTTTCCACATAACTGATGCCTACGTGCCAGAACCACGGTTTCCCGTTCTCATAACGTAAATGAATCTGTTCACCTCTTTGGAGTTGGTCTAAAACTAGCGAGTTCGTTACGTTCCAGTTCCATGAACCTGGACGAAAATGAACAAACGCCTTCTTATGGTCTCCATAATGAATAACATCCACGCGTTCTACGAAACCCCAATTCTGTTTAATAAACACACCCTTCACGCGACGGTGACTGATGTTATTAAACATACGTGGAATACACAACGAAATACCATTCTCCACTTGAGAATTCTTATCGAAATGTTCATTTTTCTCAACGTAACTCTTCCCCGACATATTTGATTTTGATTGATTTGTAATTGCAGACATGATTTTGATTTGACTCTTTTAACTGTTAATTGAATTACTTATCATGAATGAAATCAATTCAATTTTTTTATATATTCACAAATATTCCCTGGGTTTTATAAATATTAATTTAATAGGTAATATTTATATACTAATGACTATATACCAAAATAATCAGATAGAAATTAATAAACAAAAAGACAAATTTACTTTAGTCATAAAAAAAACCGAAAAAAATCATGAAGTTCAACAATTTTGGAATAAAACTAGCGATATCATTAAAATTGATAATTCATCAAATGGAAATAAGAAATTAACTTTCAAAGCTGATAGTATTGAAACATTATCTTCTTTACTTAAAACAAAAAAAAATAAATTATCCTATAGACACGGTAAAATATTATTTATTAATTTTTTATTACAATTAAATAGTTTAGAAAAAAACGGATTTGGTATAATTAACCTTGACCTTAATGATTTTATAGTAATAAATAAAGATAAAGAAAGATATAATACGGTTATTATATTTATAAATTCAAATAAAATACATAAATTGGAAAATAATCATTTTATATTTGAAAAACCAAGTGAAGTTTCTAAATTAATGTCTTGTCCTTTTAATTCTCCAGAAATTAAAAATATCAAAAATATACCCATTAAAATACATAAAAATACTATATATTACTCAATTGGAAAAATGATTACATTCTGTATAAATAGTGAAATTGAATCAAATGATAAAGATTCATTTGAATTAGCATTAAGTTCTATATTTGAAAGTAAATTGTATTATGGTTTAATGAGATGCATAGAATTTAATCCGAATGAAAGATATTATTTATATATTTAATTAATATATATATGTCTATTTATGTTATGGCAAGAAAAGCTAAAATGAATAAAAAGAGAAAAGAATATAATGCTGTCAATCCTTTTTATTTAAACATGACACATACTGGTCGTAATTTCACAGCTTGTAACCAGAATACTCCCACACCAGCTCCACAAAGATGTTATGGTCAATATTTAAAAAAGAAAGTTCGTGAATATGTTGAATCAAATGTTAACGTAACACACAAAAGAATGCCAGATTTCACATCATCGCAATATACAGCTAATAAAACATCAAGAGCTATTCAAGATCAAATATGTTGTCCAACACAACCTACAAATTGTTATAATAATTGTGAAGGCGGTTTAAAAGGATTACCCACAGTAACTAAAGATTTAGGATTTAAACCATCATCATATCAAACAGCAAAGAAAAAAGCAGACCGTGTATGTATGTGTAATCCTGGAGTTGGAACAAACAATTACGAAGCACCTATTTACGGTAATCGTCCATATAAATGTAATTAAACATCATAATGAAAATAAATATAATTATCACATATTTTACTAAATTTATATAAAGATTTTTTTTCTTTGTGGAATTTCTTTTGACATAGAGGACAACAATAAACATTAAATTTATATTTTACTTTATTTGATGTAATCATCTTATAATAATATGTTTTACTTGTTATACTATAACAATTGAAACACGCCTGTAACCAACCTTCTTTTGGTAAATGTGATTGTTTAAAAATGTCTATTGCTTTTATTTCGTTCATTCATTGTACTATAAAAGTTTAGTAAAATTTTATACTATACGCAATATATAAGATGAATAGGATAAGAAAAGGTATAAAGAACGTGCGAGATAAGACAGCAGATGCGTTATATAAATTATATACGCCTCAAGAACATCATTCTGACGCTAGAATATTTAATAAAGAATATATTAAACCTGGTGATCTATTAATAAGATTTAATAAACGAAAGAAACCAAAAAAGACATTAACAGTAGAAGAAATAATGGAAAAAGAAGAAGCAAAAATAGAAGCAAAGAAAAAGGCGAAAGAAGCAAAGAAAAAATCAAAAAGAAGAAGAAGAGAGTATGGAAAAAAAACAAGAAAAGGTAAAAAACGATTTTTGAAAAAGATGAAGAAGAAGAAAAGTAAAAAGGGCGGTAGAAAAAGAAGAAGAAGGAAAAGAACAAAGAAAAGACGACGTTGATTATATTAATTTATCAATAATTAATATAATGAGTATAGTAGATGAGTTTGAAAATACATCATGGAAAGATTTACCTGAATCAGAAGAGAAAGGATATGATAAGAAAAAAGAGTTATTAAAAAAACAGTTAGCCTATTATAATAAATTCAAAAATAAAATAAGAGACTATCATGTGAATTTTCTAATAAAAGATGGATATATACATTTACCGGAATATGGTACACATATTAATGCAAAAGATAAAGTAGGTATAAAGTATGCCTTAGACGTTTTAGATACTTTACATAATAATAATATTTATCACGGTGATATATTTTATACGTCTGGCTTGAATAATGAACAGAAACTTGTTGGTATTAATCATGGAAATATATTAGTAAAAGATGGAATATATAAACTAATAGATTTTGGTCCTACAGAAGAAATTGAAAAAAGAAATGACGAGCAATTACTTAAAGATGAAAAAAAATTATTGGAAAGATATAGAAGACAACAATCAAACCCGGCAATAACTGAACAACATAACCTGAAATTAGTTAAAGCTAGAAAGCGACGAGAGAGAAAGAGGCGCCCATTAACACCTATTTCTCCAAATAAATCACAAAAGAATAATGAAGAGGATTCACCTAATCATCCACCTAGAATAAGTCGCATGACATACGACGGTTCACTAAGAATAGGAAGCTTATTTGATGGAGGGAAAAGAAGACGTAGAACTAAAAAGAAAAGAAGACGTAAAAGAAAAAGTACAAAGAAAAAACGGAGACGTAAAAGAAAAAGTACAAAGAAAAAAAGAAGAAGAAGACGTTAAAATGCAACAAATGTATGTTTATGAATATATTTAGATGATATGATAGCGCCTATCATACCAAACAAAACCAAATCTCTCCAATCTTTAGGTTCATAAATCATAGAACCCAAGTATGTAGATGCTGTTGTGCCTGCTCCAATTACACTTGAGATGACAAACTTATTTAATATATAAGACATATAGTATTAGTTAATACTATTATTTTATATTGTAATTTGATAATATATGGGAAATTATTTATACGGGAGGAATTTAGAAACAGAATGGCAAGAACAAAAATATTTAAGAATGGATAAATTTTTAAATAAAAGAGATAAAGTAGATTTACATAATGTAATAAGCCACTTGGAAGAACATAGATGTTGTAATAAAGTTCAATTAATGAATAATCACTCAGTTAAAAATAAAGGAAGGAATCAATCCTTATTATATTCAGATAATTTTAAAACAGAAACACAAGAAGAAGCAAATGAATTAGATAATTACTTTGATTATGTTATGATGAATTTAAAGCCTATTTTAATGCCAAAAATAAGAGAAATGTTTAAAATAATAGGTATGGATAAATTTAGGATTTTAAGAATGACAATCCATCATATACCACCAGGAGAACCTGAACAACAAATACATCATGATGGTCATCCTTGTGATGATATATATTATATGAGCATTCCATTACATGATACCACACGTCAAATGGGACAAACTATATTGTATAACGATAAATATGTGAAACAATATAGAAAAGAATTTAAACCAGAAAGCTTGGAATTTTACAATCAAGTAGAAAGTTTTACAGGAATGTCAGAAGGAGAGAAAAAAAATAACTTTAAAAAGGCTAGAGATGATAGACCAATGAAATATGGGGATTGTATATTTTACAGGGATATAACCTTTCATCATGGTGATGCTAATAAATCTAAAAAAGTTAGAAAGTATTTACATATATTTTTATCAGCACCAACTACAAGATGGGTAGATTTTTTTGAAGTAAAAAAAGAAGGTGTTTTTATGGTGAATTCATTTCAAGAAATGATAGGGTTAAATAAAGTATTGAAATCTATAAGATAATTTAATATTAAATAATAAGAAAATTATTTAATATTAAATTCAAATGCTGTTTGGTTTATTATTATTTAGAATAAGTTAGATTGCTGTTACCAAACATCAACATATATCCAACCGTTCCGCAAAAGCGACTTGACATTGGATTTTTTACGGGAATCTTAATTGGTTTTAATTATACCGTAGTATAATTATTGAATAAATGAACTAATAAAGCTCGACTTGCGCAAGTCACGGCGATTTCACCTCAGTTTGATAATTTTCACATAAATGGAGCTACCAAAGATGCTATTCATTATCGTTCTTTATTTTCATTTATTCTTTCTTAACGCAACCACCGCTCCACTGAGATTGGGTTATGATGTTAGTCTTCATCAAAACGTTAAGTTGGTCTGACCTCCACACGTTGACTAATCTCTTCTCTCAGGCATCAAAATGCCTTCCGTCTACACTTCTTCTACTATGCTTCATTGGTCTATAAATTCGCTCGCACGAATTGATCCTTTTTGTTTTTGATTGCTGTGATGATTCCCAATATACTATTCACGATATTCTTTAAATTATTTTTTATTTTATTACTTTATAAATGTCTGAAAAAGAAACGGAATCGGTAAAACAAGAAGAAATAAGAGAAGCAGAACCAGTTAAACCAGCAAGGAAAGAAATGGTAAGAAAAAGTGCACAATCTGAAATTATTTTAGTAGAATTAAAGTCCGTCAGTGATGAAAGTTCGCCGATAAAAGTAGAAGATGTGAAAAAAGTAGGAAAACAAATAATTGAAATGTTCCCTAATGGGATTCAATTAGAAAACTTGGTAGAAGCAACTGTTGTTACTTTAAAAGAAGTGAGCAAAATATATAAATTAGAAGCTCAACACAAAATAGACCTTATTGTTGATATATTAATGTATGTTATTGATAATACAGATGCAGGTTCTTTAGAAGTGTTAGATCCTATATTAAAAAAAATGATACCAGGAATTATAGATAATATCCTACAAGTTGAAAATGGTAAATTAGTTATAAATAAAAAAACATTCAAAGAAAAGTTCGCTTGTTGTTTTAAATAATTAATATCAATAATAGTTATGTCGCATATTATTATTGATATAGAATTAAATGAATTTGATAAAATATTATTCGAAGAAGAAAAAGGGAAAGAATTAATAAATAACTGGATTGAATTAAATTCACACACTTTATTGAAAAAATTAGATTTCTATACTTTTCCTCCTATAAAAAATTATTTAGTGAAACATAATTTAGAATTATTTAATAAAATAAGCAAAGAAAATCCAAACATATTAAAGTTATCTGGATATACCGGAGTTGGTATATTATCAGAATCACATATAACTATACACACTTATCCTGAAGAAAAAAAGATAGCCTTGGACTTATATTCATGTAAAAAAATTGATGAAAAACTTAATATAACATTTATAAAAAATTGTATAACTAATATTAAAATTTTTAACCATTACTTCATTAAAAGATAATTAGTGTCGAATTGTTTTTCTTTGATTTTTGTTTTTAAGAAAGAAGAATAGTCCCATATTACATAATCTGTATGTTTTTTGATATCATATACATATGTTTTAATACCCTTCAACATCCAACTAATTCTTGGTATTCTTTTATATAAAATTTTTTCATCGTCATTAGAACTTATACAAAATCTATAAATATCATCAAATGTTTTAATATATATTCCATACGTTATAGACGAACCGAATACTTCATTCATTATATTATTCCATTCTGCCCCATTTTTTACACATATTCCATCTTTTTTTAATTTTGATTGACATTTTAAGAAAAAATCTTTTTTATCAATACTTAAATTTGCTTCATTATCCTCCGTTGTATCAATAATACATAAATCAAAATTAAGTTTTATATCGTCAATTGTATTATAAGCATCACCATAAATTATTCGAACACGTTCATCATTTTTGTAATCATCCATATTAAAATATTTTATACAAGCTTCAACCAATACAGAATCAATTTCTAAAATAACCACATTTTTTATTGTTGGGTATTTCATAACCTCACGTAAAGTCATTAAATCACCTCCTCCTATTATTAAAACATTTTCTATATTTAAGTCTTTCACATATAATGATGGGAAATGCACTAATAGTTCGTGATAATTACTATCATCTTTCTGTGATAACTGAACCTCATTATCACATAATAAAACTCTTCCTAAGTTCTTTTCATCAACTATTCTTATTGTTTGATATTTAGACTTAACTTCGTATATTTCTTTGATCTTAGGAAAACTTTGCGTAATATTACTTGGTAACATAAATATTTGTATAAATTTTAAAAAAAGAATAATTAAAACAATCGATATGATTTCAATAATTTTGATATTCATATATATATATATATATGAATCATAAAAATAAAACGGTAATGTTTTGCACTTTAGCATTTGTATTGCTTATCGGTGTTTTAAGTAAACCAAGGATAAGAGAAGGAAAGGGTAATAAACAAGCATCAGCTGGAGAAGGTTGCACAACAAAAGCATGTCAAGGTGGTCTAGACTGTGTTAGTGGAACATGTCAAAAACCAGGTTCTTTTATATGCACAGCCTTATATAGAAATAAACACGTATCGAAAACAGATTATAGATTAATGACATTATTTGGTATCTTGGCTGTTAAAAACAAAAAATATGAAAAAGATATGATGTTATATTTTACTTGTATGAAACATTTAATGCCATATGTAGAGAAAAAAGAGAAAGAAAATAAACAATTTTGGAATAATTTGAAGATTTTCTTTGTATCTTGTATTAAAAATTTAAAAGAAGAGAAATACGATAATGTAATAAAACTGTTTACGGTTAAAAGTATTAGTATGGCAGAGAAATACTGTGGGGGTTTGAAAAACATACCAAAACTTTCAAATAAGAATTATAATTTATATAAAGGAATTTACAAGAAGAACAAAGAAAAATACAACATATGTGCTAAGTCATTTTTAAAATTGATTTAAATGAGTATATACAATTTAAATTAATGAATGGTAGTAAATGTTTAAAAAATAAAGTTTTACCAGAAGAATTGGGTCATTGTGATTGTTGTTATGGTTCTGATGTAAAAATAACTGTATGTCCATCAAATAATAAATGTGAATATTCGATGTGTGATAAATGTATAAAAAATTTAGAAAAAAAAACAAAAACCAATAAATGTCCTGCTTGTCGCGAAGAAATAATAAGTATAAAAGATTTGAACTTGGAAGAACCTGAAAGTTTAGAAATAGAAAGAAATGAATCAAATTGGGTAATAGATTGTAATTGTTGTGTGTGCGTGTTAGATCACCCACCCCCAACAAGACTTATCGAATGTTCTATAGATTTTTGTTCTTTTACGCAACAGATTTGTTGTTGTGTATATAATAAATTTGAAGAAGACTATGGACGAAAAAAAGCTTTCTTATTTACATCATTCATTTATATTATTTCTATATTTGTGGGGAGAATAATATATTCTGAATTTTATGGAGAAAAAACACCGGAAGAGTTTTGGTGTATATGGTATTTATTTCTTGGAAAAGCAGCAATTGGTTTTGCTATTGGAATATGTCTAGTTGTTGCTAGTGTTCTTGTTCTTGGATGTTTATATGATTGTTGTTGTAAAGATCATGATGATTAATGTGCGTAAACTGATGTCCACTCGCGTGCTGTAATTTCATAAGCTGCTCTATTATTTGTGTATTGGTCTGCTATATCAGGAACCAAAGGATCGTCTGGATTAGGGTCATTTAATAAAGAACAAATAGACAAAAGAACTTTTGAAATTGTAAGAGCAGGACTCCACTGATCTTTCAAAATATCTAAACATATACCACCACCACTATTAATATTTGGATGATAAATTCTTGTTGTGAATTTACATTTTGGAGGTTTGAATGGATAATCTTGGTGAAATTGAATATCTAAATGAAAACTACCGCCAGAATATGGTGTAGCATCGGGACCTAAAATAATTGCTTCCCAATGAAAAATATCATCACCTACTGGACCCGCGCTACAATTTAAAGGAGGGTCTGAAATTAATTGTTTTAATTCCTTCTGGATACGTGCGGCTGTGCCATGTGATGTCATTATTTAAAAAAATATATAAAGTTGTTTTTAAATATTTTTTAATTAATAATCTTGGTTTCAATATCTAGGATACTTGTGGGAGATTCAGGTCTATTTGTTGTATTTATATCAAACTGTGATAGTATCATAGACCCCCAATTATTAATAGGCGAATTAAAAATATCATTACCATATTTTGTAGAAATTTCTTCGAGTTTTTCTGCATCGTTTAATTCGACAGCCATGAACGCTAATATAATAGGAATTTGTTCATGTCTAGATGGAGCTTGAAGTTTCAAAGCATCAGTATCATATATATTCATAAACATTTTATATGCGGTATTTATTGTTGTATCCATAGTTATATAATTAAAAGAATACTATATTTTTAAATCAATTTTAAAAACCAGGTAAAAATTTACTGAATAAAAAAAAATTGATTTATTTTTCATCATGAATATAAAATTAATAACAATAACAAGTTCTAATACTATTTCAATACTATTCAAAACTATTTCAAAACAATCAAAAAACATGCCATTCTGTAAATTCTGTAAAGATTCAGGTAAATCACAACGTGAATTTACATCTCATTATCCTAAGGATAAACCTGGTAAAAGCGGGAAAGTTGTCTGCCCTACCATATTAAGTAATGATTGTCGCTACTGTCATAAGAAAGGACATGCGAAATCTCATTGTCCTCTCCTTAAGGAGAAGAACAATCGTAAGCGATTAAGTGGTCCTAACCGCTTTAACCGCCGACCACAAAAGAGTCCCAATCACCTTAAGGGATGGGCGATGACTGCTGGTAAGCAACAGAAGCCTCGCCCTATGGCTACGGTAAAGCGTAGTAGTTCCAGTAATCCATTCGCCGCCTTAAGTGAGCAAGACGATACACCAAGAAAGGTCGTAGCTCTACCCAAGGTTATGAAACCTAAGGTAGTAGTAGGTAGTTGGGTTAAAAAGCCAGACCTTAATAAGGAAGCTATTCAACAACGGCTCGCTAACATCAAGCAGGAGTTAGCAGTTGAAGAGCAGCTTAAAGAAGATGAGGTTCAAATGACACCTCTCCTTAGCGTTAAGGAAGCTTACGCCCACATCCAGAAAACCCCAACCTATATTGGGGCCTGGGCTGACGCCGTCGATAACGAGAGCGACGATGAGGAGGAAATTGTCTTAGATGGTTACGGTAGACCAGCAACCGATAATAGTGCCTGGTAATTTATATAACATTTAAAAAAAATAGAAAAATAAAAAAACAAATAAAAAAAGAAATAGGTTATACACACCTTTTTTCTTTGTATGACACCAGGTATTATAGGGTAAAAAAAAATTGAATTTAAAATCCTCATGTAAATAAAGATATATAGAAATCATATCAATACAATTGAAACAAACTAATAACAAAATAACATACAAATATTATTACAACATGATCGGTCATACAAGCTTTTCGTCTATGCTATGGCCTGCTAATACTATAGCACCTATTGGTCATACCAACTACAGTTTTGGTATAGGGAGTAAAACACCTATTCAATTATACGATGATTGGATTAAGACTAAAAATCTTAAATCAATCCCATATCAGCGTAAAGCTATTAAGTGGGCTCTCGAACGCGAACTACGTGTTACAGAGGACATACGAGGTGGAATTATTGCGGATGAAATGGGTATGGGTAAAACATTTATGATGTTAGGTTCTATGATAGCCAACCCTAAACCCAAAACCCTCATCGTAGTTCCATCTATGCTTATGGATCAATGGCAAAAATTAATTGCCACATATCTGAATGTAGATGTTTATATACATCACGGTAAAAATAAGGACTACACACGCTCTAGATTAAAGGATGTTGATGGAACTGACCTTAAAGGTAAAAATGGCGCATACTTACGTTATGCTGTTCATAAAATTACTAAGGGAGTTAGTAAAATCAATCCTGAAAATTATACAGTCGATGCTAATCGTCGTTTCGCTGAGTTAGAAAAAAAAGTTGTTGTTCGTGTAAAATCAACAAAAACTTTAAAAGATGCCCCTATAGTATTAACTACTTATGGCATGATAGCTATGCGGAAAAAGGTTGGTTATAGATCTCCAGTTTGGAATATCAATTGGGACCGAATGATTTGTGATGAAGCTCATCATATGCGCAATAATAGGTCTAACAATTGGTTAGGAGCTGCCAACACCAAATGTCAAATCAGATGGTTGTTAACTGGCACTCCTATTCAAAATTACGAAAATGATGTTCATTCCTTAAAAGCATTAATCGATTATTCCCGCACTTATGAAGACTTATGCTTACATAGAAGTAAAGCTAGTGTAGGTTTGAAATTACCGCCTGTATCATTTGAAGAACTTCCTATTTTATCACGTGATATGCCTGATAACGAATCAAATTTGATAGAACAAATCCATTCACAATTACCATTTGCTGATGTTACGTTGGAAAATGTGGATGAAATTATTGCGTTGTTTGAGGGTAAAGGTATATTTCCATTACTTACAGCAGCTAGACAAGCCTGTTTATATCCACGATTATTGGTTGATAAATGGCATAATATGATTGCTAATGGTGCTATCGATGGTGATGTTCAAATACCACGCGTTGATAGTCATTCGAAATTGAATGCTATTGTCGATACTATTGCTAGTAAAGATAAGACAGCTCAAAAAATCATATTCACGCATTATCATGCTGAAACAGATAGATTAGATGCGTTATTAAGTCGTAAAGGATTTAGTGTGGGTAAAATTGACGGCAGAACAAAAGCCAAACAGCGTAAGAATTTACTTAATAGTGGTAATAAACATTTTAATTCATTAGTGTTAAATCGTTTATTTAATGGTAATCAATTAGATGTAAGGAATAAGATTCAAGGATATTTGGCTACGCCTGATATCTTACTGTTACAAATTAAGAGTTGTTGCGAGGGACTTAATTTACAATCTTATCGTGAAGTCTATTTTACTAGCCCTCATTGGAATCCTGCCACAGAAGATCAAGCTGTTGCCAGAGCGCATCGTATAGGTCAGAAAAATGCGGTTAAAGTATATAGATTTGTAACCAAACTAATGAATAACCCAAATGCGATTAGACCAAATTATTCGCTAGATGAATACTGCTTATTTATACAGAAGTGTAAGAGAGAATTAATGGAGAAATTAAAGGAAAAATGCACGACCAATTTATAAAAAATAAAAAATAAAAAATAAAAAATAAAAAATAAAAAGAAATAGGTTATACACACCTTTTTTCTTTGTATCTATTTCAAATAACTTTTCAAAATAAATTTAACATATTCCTCTGCTTCTTTATGTGTGTTGAAATGTGTTACATAATTATATTTACTTTCATTCATAGGAAATGAAAATATATATTGTTTACAATTATGATCCCATTTAAAAGATATTTGTCTTTTAAAATCAAATCTATCCATATAAGACCATAAATTATTTTTATTGAATATATTTTCAACAAAATTCTTTCCTAATATTTTTTTTTCACTAGAAGCATACATATTTATTATTCAATAAACATGTATATATTTCTTTAAATCATTTATTTTATTTTTTCCAGAAATGACCATTATTAGAGGCAAAGTTTAACGTTTTTCTTTGTGTCTTTTCATTTTGATATTGTATATTCACATTCATATATAAGTGTTTAATATTTACATTAAACAGCTGACATATTAGTAATAAAAAAGAATCACAAGAAGAACATAAGTGACCTTGGTTAATACCATTAATATTATAATCTTTAATAGCAATAAAATGTTCTTTCATTTCTTGTTTTGTTAATTTTTTACCGTTCCACGTTACATCTTCAATTTCAGCATTATTATTTTTTAATAAATCTATCAATTGGTGACGATTTAAACGATTGTTGCATCCAACTACCTGGAAATCACTTGTATCCAGAGCTTGTAAAATTCCATCCCAGAAGCACGTCATGTTTCTGTGTACTTTATGCTAATATTTAAAAAAACACAAATATTTTTATGCTTTCGCTATCATAATAAATTATTATATTTATTATAAATATATGTGTTATAATTTAGAATCATCGATAGGGGCTTTGGGGCTTGGTTTAGGTTCGGCATATTTAATGTATAAAAGAAGTAATAAATTTGATTTATTTATTTGGCCCTTAGTTTTCGCATATTCATTTATGCAGTTAGCCGAAGCATTTATGTGGTATGATAACGATTGTGGTATAATAAATAAAATAGGTGGCTATATAGCTTATTATAGTCTTTCATCTCATGTTTTAGCTCAAGGAATTAGTTTGTATTTAATCAATAAAAATTTTATAGGGATTATAATTGGTATATTGACCATTAGTTATTTAACATATGTATTACCGATAATGAATTGTAGTAAAAAAATAAATCATATGGAATGGGGATTTGATGCTGGATATTATAGATGGATATACATATTAACTGTAGGTGTCGCAATAATGACAAAAATTCATTGGAAATATAAATTAATTGTTGGAGGATGGTTTACTTTTACTTGGTTTTATTTCTTTCACAAACAATACAATATAAAAAATTTAAATTATATATTTGATGGAACCGAACTTGAAAATCAATTTGCAAGTGCTTGGTGTAATATAGCTGCTTTATCAGCACCTTTTCTTTATTTATTAGGTGGAACAAAATTTATATTGTAAATTTAATTTAAAATGCTACAACATCCTTGAATCCATCGGGCAAACTTTTTAACCAGAACACCTTTTTATCTAATTCTCTCCTAGTTTTTGGTTTATTAATCCATATCGAAACGTAATCTTCTTTATTTAATGTTCCTCTTGGTTTCGTACCAAAATTACCATAGTAACAATATGCTACTGGTCCATGTTCATTTGCCCTGATATTCCATTTATCAAATATCATTCCAGCAAATAAATGTTGCCATCTCCAATCACTACCAACACCGACACCTTGGTGTTTATATTTTTGCCCGTGATATTTTTTGAACTGAGCATATAATTCAGCACCTTGTTCAGCCGTAATACCTATAAATTCTTTATTATGACGTCTTATATAATTTATCATAGTAAGTAATGGTAGAATATCATGTTGTTCTTTTACAGTAGCTAACAACATTTTCCATTGAGTTGCTGGAAACTGATTTCTATTTTCAACTATAAAACGGTCCAACTTATGTTTTGGAATATAACTGGCGGGCGTCCAATTTTCCTCCTGGTGTTTAATCCATTTTTCTGGATGCTTTTCACTATAGCATTGACTACATAAATTATTAAAGTTGGGGTTTGGAAACCATTTCTGGCATTCGCATTTTATTTCGTATTTTTTACCGTTTCTTAGAATCATGATTATATTTGAAATAATATAATTATAAAAATCAAATCAATTTTATACTTCGTTGTAATATATCCTTGGGTCTTCGTCCGCCCGATCACCAAAACAATTATATTTTTTTATAAATTTAAAACAATTGTCACAATACTCGCTACTTCCTTTTTTAGTACTCAGACAATAAGAGCACCATGCGATACCTATAATGTAGACAAAAATAGAGATAATAAATATCACTTTCATATCATCGTTCATGTGTGTTAATATTTGATAAATTCTTTAATTACATTTCTATATATGATTGTGTATTACTTTATAGCTATGATTCTAATAATAGGAACATACTTTGTATTTTTTGGAATGAGACAACCAGAAGCAACAATATCAGAACCGATGAGCAACAATAAAAAAGATTTTGTACCTTCTAAAAAATTTGCTGGAGCGAAAGAAGGATATGTATTCAAAATGGATTCACAAGGATTAGGATATTATTTAGATAAATAATATTATTCATCGTCACTTTCATCCATAATTAAACATTTTCCTGTAAATTCAAAGTCTTTTTTACGAGGGTAATTATAAATTAGATTATCACATTGATATTTTTCGCTTTCTCCATAAATATCATATTCTTTGTAAAATTTACATGGTTCTACGATATTTTGCAAACTCATATCCAATTCATTTACAATATACTCTTTTAATCCGGGCCATATATTTTTTCTCGAACATCGCCAATATCTTTTATCTTTGTATTCTTTAATATCCGCGGGTATTTTACAATGACAAAATGGGCGATAAAATGTTTTATTCTTAGCAAGATTGTCTTGGGGTCTATATCCGTTGTGGTATTTGCCACCATAAACATTTTTCCATTTTGGACCCATCGCTTGCATATACATTTCTGTTATCGTATTTTCATCATCTAAAAATCTTGTATGTTCTTCCATAAACATTTCTTTATCCATTACTTTATACAACCCCATTAATCTATTGGGATAAGATTCGCTTGTAGTGCAAGAACCTATACCTCTTACTGTATGTTCACGCAATCTACGAAATAGTCTTACAGTTTCACCAACATAAATTTTATCATTATGTCCTTTACTTGTATTTTCACAAGCGTCTCCTGTACAACGTAAAATATAAATCCAATGAACCATTATAATTTTAGGTAATTAATTAGCTTTATATACATTTCTACCTTTAAATGTTGATGTAGTAGCGTGACAATTGGGACATAATAATCTTAAATTTTCTAATCTATGATCTTTATTATTACCATTAATATGATCTAATTCAAGTGGAATTTTTTCAATATTATTAGTCATAATTGATTTCCATTCTGTTTGTTTGCAAAAACTACATTTATGCTCCCATTTCAATTCTTTGAATAATCTTCTTTTTAAATGACCTGTATTATATGTACCTTTTTTAATACATATTTCTTTTAATGTTTTTTTCTTTTTTTTTAAATTGCATACGTAAGAACCATTTTTAAAATGTGACGTATCTAAATTAAGTTTATTTATTCTTTTTTTTATAATTCGATGATTGGTAGTACAATTATAACCCAATTTCCTTGCTACTTCGCTATAAAAGATACTTTCTTTTACTATTCGACCAAACTCTTCATCGGTTTTATCCGATACAAAAGATTTTCTTGGCATTTAACTATTACTAAAAAATAATAGTTAAATCAATTTTTAAATTAATTTAAAAGAGCCCCCACTGGGGATCGAACCCAGAATACAACCTTAGAAGGGTCGGGTGATAGCCGTTTCACTATAGGGGCAAGGTGGAGACTGAAGGAATTGAACCACACATCTCGCGAAAAGCATAATCGCGCGCATTACCAAATGCTAAGTCCCCAGGTGTTTTACTATGTAAAATTGAATGAAAATAAAAATAGAAGTTGAACGCAAATACTAAAATAATCATGGGTAATATCTGTGCTTCTGAAAGAAATAAAGAATGTTTATACGTGACTAAACAATCACGAAGTATAGTATCTGAATTTGATAATTGTATAATTTATAGAAAAAAAGAAGCAACACGTAAGCAATTAAAAAAAAAGAAAGCTAAGTTATTAAGAAAAATATATATAATAAATGATCAATTAGAAACCAAAAATTATGGTTAGTGCCAGGTGTGGGATTCGAACCCACGCCTCCGAAGAGACTCGATCTTAAGTCGAGCGCGTTAGACCAACTCCGCCAACCGGGCATGTGCTGCTGCCAATTTATTGACAATTTCTCAATCAGGGGCTTGAACCCTGGACCCCGGGCTCATAAGACCCGTGCTCTACCTACTGAGCTAAATGAGATGTAGTTTAATTTGACTCTTACAACATATCTAGGCATTTTTTATTTAAATAGTTTTTATTTATAATATATATGACAAAAAATTATAACGAATTAAAAGTTGAATGTATAATCTGTTTTGAAAATATAAATAAAAGCAAAAATCTAAAATTTTGTACAACTTGTGGTGGTAACTATCATCAAAAATGCTTAAAGGGTTGGTGGAAAAAAAGTCCGGATTATAAAAACATTTGTCCAACATGTCAAACAGACTCAATATATAACGAAAAAAAATTTTGCTGCTGTTTTTAATTAAATATTAAATGGGAACTATATTTATGTTTATAGTAGAAGATGTGTGGGAATTAATAAAAGAATATTTATTTCATAATATTAAAAAACAAGGGAAACATTTGAAAGATGATATCTATATAAAAAACTATAATTCTATATTGAAAACATTACCAAAAATGTATATACCACGAACAGGACCAAGAATAGTATATAATAGTTTTTTTAAAACTAATTTTAGAATAGTTAAATTTTTATATCATATTTATCATAAAACTTGGAAAAGAAGTAAAACAATTATAGAATATGCTTCTTATAGACATTATTATTGTGTTGGTAATGATATCAATCACACTATAATAAGTGACGATTATCACAATAATATTAAATAAACTAATTAAATAGAAAATAATTATTTTATTAATGAGTTGTTTTAAAGCATGTTACGATAATTTATCTTTCTTATCAGCACACATCGCTGCAAAAATGCGTGATGACCTATTAACAGGGACAGAACATAGTTATAAAGTTACTCCACAATGTCTTACACCTCAACAGCAATTTATTATTGAATGTGGGGGGAAAATAAAAGATATTAGTGATGAAGAAAAGAAAGCAATTGTTATTGCTGACCCAAAATTTGGTATGTTTTCTTTGTATAAATATCATATAACTCGCGGTTATAGAAATGAAGTTTTAAAAAAAAAGAATGCTGTTTATTGTTCACATATATTTTCTAATATTGCCTTCTTACCTATCATAATTTTCTTATCTCAATGGTCTATTTATATAGCATTAATAGCTGATCAAGTAACAAAATACGAATATGATAATATTTGTCCACAACAAGCTAATTGGATGGAAAAATTAGTAATGTTTGGCGCTGCTGGTATTTATTTCACAAAATCCTTCTTTTTATGGGATAATTTAACCGATAGAACAAGATTAAATAAAATGATTCCCGCTGCCGATACTTGGACTATGTTAGATACATTTCAAGAATTTGGATTTAGTCTATTTACTTATGGTGCTAATATTTGGATAATCTTTGCAGGACATAATGTTAGCGAAATGGTTTTAGATTGTGTTGCTATGGAATTTTTAATGCAATTGGATAATGAATTTGAATCAGTGTATTTTGATTATCTTCCTGAAGCCGCTTCAGATATTTATGATAATGTATTTATTTCTTATACAGAAAATTATAAATTATTAGAAAAAAAAGATAAAAGATGTAGTTTTTATTGTCTACATTGTCTAACTTTCCTCCCTTTTAAAGGTTTATTAATATCATTACTATTATTTCCACTATTTTGTTTATTCATGATGGTGTATGGACCTTTATGTAAATAAAAATAATTATTAAAGATAAATATTTATTAATAATTATATGAACGCGTTCGCACAAAATTATGGACCTTGGTATCAAAATGAAGGACCAACAGTTGAAGAAATGAAAAAAGACATCAAAGAAAAATTAATGAATACAGGACCATATTCAATCATATGGAAGAAAAAAGTTCCTTATTTATATTTGAAGGCTATTAATGATGTTATTGAAGAAATGGATACATGGCCACTTGTTTCATGGAGAGGTTGGTGGGGAGTGAAAGATTATCAACATTTTAAAATATTTGAAAAAAGTGATCAAAAATATAATGAATATATTAAAATAAGAGCAAAGAAAAAACTTATAACACTATTAGAACCTTATATATCACATCACCTATATAAATTTCCAGGTGGCTTGAGAATTAAGAAAGTAAGAAAGAGTTTCTACCAGGGAGCAAATAAATAAATATATTAATAAAATTGATTAAAGAAATCACGATATAATTAAACATAAAATGTCTAGTGTAGTATTTCATAATAATACAGTTTCAATAAACGATGTGTGGTATGAATCCCATGCACATTTGGTAAAAATGGTAGCCCTTGAATTGGGACAACCGGATAAAGTTCCAGAACTTCTGGAAAAATTTCTAGCTACTAAGATGAAAATCAAAGCGCAGAAAAATCCAAATGCTCCAAAAAGAGCAAAATCTAGTTATATGTTTTATTCTGAAAAATACAGAGAAAAATTCCAGACAAAACTTAAAAAGAAACATCCAAATTATAAAGGATCGTTAATGGGACTTGTAAGTAAAGAATTGGGGGCAAATTGGAAAAAACTTACTGATAAAGAAAAGAAACCATATGAATTACAAGCAAAAAAAGATAAAGAAAGATATGTTGCCGAAATGGAAGAATTTAATGAAAAATATGCATAAATTAATTATATCTATTAAGATTTAATTAATATAACATTAATAAATATATAATGAGTTTTATAGATGATGATGATAAAAATGCTCAATTAACACGTACTTTTTTATCTGCAAATGAAGAAGAAGCAGCTAATATAAAATTGGCGATGTCTAATATTCCAGCACCCTTTTCAGGAGGACAACAATTTATTCCACCAACTTTAAAAGTTCCTAATTCTATTTTACCAACTTCAAATTCTGTAGATAAAATTACTGTATTTGAAAATCCAAAAGAATTACAAGCAAACATTAAAAATAATGGTAGATTAAATAATGGATTTAAAAATATTTTACAATATCAACAACCCATTAAAGTTGATGACGTACCCGATGAAAGAACACAACACGCTCTTGTTAATTTAACACAAGAAAGAACTATCAATACACCATTTGTTAATACACTTAAAAATAGAATTATTGTTTCGCAAATTAGTATTGATACCAAATTCAGAAAAAATTATTTTTCTACACAACCAGGAGATTTTATTGTTAATTTAACAAATCCTATGAAAAATGTAATTTCTATGCGTTTATCTAGTATGGAGATACCAAATGTTCAACATGTCATTAGTGCGAATAACGGAACAAATGGGTTTACTATCTCAAAAAATGGTGTAGTTCATCAATCAACAGTAGAATCCGGTAATTATGAATATTGGTTACTTGGAACACAAATTAATGATTTAAGTGGCGGTGCCATCACAAAAACAGGTATAGAATGTTCTATTAATATTGATGAAAAAAGTATGCGAACAACCATAACAAATGCTAACGCAAATGATAAAACACATTTTGAATTAGATTTTACAAACCCTGTTGATGCTAATTCACCTCCAATGAAAACATTAGGATGGTTACTTGGATTTAGAAATAGAAAATATGAAGGATCGCATATTTATCAAAGTGAAGCTGCTGTAGATTTAGCCGGTTCGAAATATTTTTTTCTTGCTATAAATGATTTTAATCCTTGTGTCCACGATGTAGTTACTGTTCTTTATGAAAATTCATTTTTACAACATAATATATTAGCCAGAATACCTATGCGTGAAGGTAAAGGGGTTGTATTATTTGATGATTGTACGGATAAAATTACAAAGAAAAGACATTATTTTGGTCCCGTTAATATAGATAAATTACATATCAAATTAATAGATGAATATGGAATGCCTATTGATTTATTAGGTATGGATTATTCTTTCGCATTAGAATTTCAAATTTTATATGAAAAATAATATTATATGTCAATTCCAGATAATATTATAAATTATAAATCTTGTTTTAAATTTAATGATATTAGTTCAAATCCATACACATTTTTTTTAGAATCCTTGAGTTTTTTGAAATTAAATTTAATGAAAAAATCTTTCTCTTATGATGTTTCAAGCAACAATATCGTATGTGATTATAAAAATCTTTCAAAATTATTATTAAATTTAAATAAATGTCTAAAAGGCAATTTGAATATTTATGGACATTCTTTCTCTGAAAAGGATTTGATTTTAGGAAATCTATATTTATATTTTATTCAATTTGTTTCAAACTATTTATTTGGACATCCTGAAGCTTATGAACCTTTTAAAAATGACGATATTATAAAAAAAGCCTTATTCGATAGTTTTGAATCCATAACAGATAGTTTTTATGAAGAAGAATATTTAAACCGTTTTTTAAAAGAAAACTTTTTAAAAGAAAACAAATTAGTTTTTAACCATTTAGATATAGTTGAATTCAATATAAAAATGCCACAATTTCCCATATTCTTCGGGTTAAAACAAATAACAATTCCTGAAACAAATTGGGTTTTAAAAGTTTTAATTAGTGATAATTAATAATTCCTTTTTTCTTAGTATATTTTATAATATGACAACCGCAACAGTTCAATTACCTGTATTATTCGATGTTTCTGGTACAGCTACTGTATTTGGAGAATCAGCAGCAACTGCTGACTTTATTTCACCTCATTTAAATTTTACATTAGATATGACAACCGAAGCAAATGATATTTCATTAAATGCTGCTCATATTCAAAACGCAATTGCCGTTGGTGATCACGAAATAAGTGATACTATTTATTATGCACAAGACAAAACAGGAGCATCTATTGATTTATTGGCAAATAGAATAGCAAAAGCTATTACTAGAGGTAAATTAGTTCATGTAGCACCAACATCAGGAGACCATTCAGATAGTGGTATTCCTATGGGTGGAAGACCATTGGTTGCTGCTAATGGATTAGTTGATGCTGTAACCCCTGCTAATAATCAATTTGCTTTAAAATATAGAACATCTATTGCTCCAGTAAATGATGAACAAATGATGGGTGAAGCTATGGCACGTGTAGCAGCAGTTCATTTAGTTGGACATCCTTTAGCACAAGCAGTATTTAAAAATGAATCAACTATTCAAAGTGATTTAGAAACAACATCTGGTTCTAACTTTGTACAAAATGGTGTATCTACATCGTTTTATAATACTTTCGCAACACAATTATCGAAAGTTTTAGGTGGCGCTCTTTGCTCTACACCTCTTAATAATAAAGTTTTAGCACCTTCTGGGCAAATAGGAGAAGCTTTATTTGAAGGTGTTTCTAATGTCGGTGGTGTTCAAGCACCAGCAGGAACAACAACTTATGTTGTAACTGTTGTTAATAGTGGTGGTAATAAATTTGCTATTGATGGCGTTACTACTCCTATTTTAACTATGGTAAGAGGTTCCACTTATATTTTTGACCAAGCAGATGCTACTAATGATAATCATGTTATACAAATTAGTGCAACGGCAGCAGGTGCTAATGTTGCCTATGCTACACTTACTGGAACAGCCGGACAAGCAGGCGCAAAAACAACTGTAGTTGTCCCTCATAATGCTCCGGGATATTTATATTACAACTGCACCGCACACGGTGCTGGAATGGGTAAATCAATTAATATTGTAGACGCTGGTGGTTCAGGAAATGCTAACAATTTAATTGATGTTAGTGGTTCAATTGCTGGAGTAGCGGCAGCATCTGCTGGTGTTATAGTATCAAATCCTGATGTTAGTGGAAATATTGGTTCCACTTCATCACTATATAGTGGTGATGCGGCAGCCACTCCAGCAGGACCTGTTTATATTCACGATTTAAAAGCACAAAGTTTTGGAGGCGAAGATACTCTATCTATGACTTTCTGGTTAAGAACATCTGGTGTTGACGCATCTTTAAATATTGCTGATAACCAAACTATCTTTCAGTCATTAAATTTAGCTGATAACGCACATAATGTTAAATTAATGTTAAGATCTGATGCATCGCCAGATGACAGAATTGCTGTATTAGATAATAGAGCCACAGCACAAATCTCTGTGTTAAAAATAAATGGTGTCGCAAAAACATTCGCTCATAATCAAGGTAATTCTGTTCAAGTCGCACCAGCCGTAACTAAAGCAGAATTATCCGCCGGTACTGATTTACCAGCAGGAGGAAAATGGAATCATTTTTACGTAGAATTTGCCACAGATGGTAAACCTGAAGTAATTTCTTGGTTAGCTGATAGAGCATCAGCTAGAACAAACCCTCTTGTAGGTTCATATTTAGATGAAGTTCATTATTTTAATAGAGCATTAACAGTTGCTGAAATTGCCGCCATGAAATCATACCAAAGTTCTCAGTTAAAATCTAATGGTATTGAACTACCTGCTGTTAAATCTATGTTTGAACAGTTAATGAATATTCCAGGACGCGCATTAGATATGGATTCTGCTATTGAAGTTACGGGTCTAGCTGCTGAAGGTGCTAGAACAAGTACAGTAGGTATGCCTATCAAAACAGGTGATAAAGTCGTTGTTTATATTCGACCAAAAGTTGAATTTGCTTTTGAAGCTGTTGATGTTACCGCAAACAATATATTAGGTTTTGCTGGAAATAGTTTAGATGCTAATAATACTACTGTTAAAGACATTAGTGGTCTTGTTACAGCTGGCGCAACAGCATCTACAATATCAACTGTATTCCCAGGAAGAGCAAATGCTGGTCAAGCAGCAGAAGCCAATACATACGGTTGGATGGGTTCACCAAATGCTACTATGATTGGTCAAGAATCAACAAATATAACTGCTGTTAATACTATGGACCAACATATTTGGAAAATCGAAATATCTTTATAATTAATTATTTAAAATATAAATAATTAATATATGTCAGGATACACAATTCAAATACCTGTTCTTTTCGATATGTCTGGTGATACTTTAGTATTTGGTGAAGATGCCACAGCTGACTTAATTAAATCACATATTCAGTTCTCTTTAGATATGACAACTGATAATGATATTTCTCTTAACGCAGCACATTTTTCACACGCTATACGTGTAGGTGACCAAGATGATACTGAAAATTTGTTTTATGGATACGCACATCATTCTTCAACTCATGGTTCTGCTGAAATAGATATATTATCAAATAAAGTTGCTGAAGCAGTTACCCGTGGTAAATTAGTACATATCCCAAATTCTGGAAATACTTCAAATAGCGGAATACCAATGGGCGGTAGAGCATTAAGAAATGCTAATGGTGCTGTTGACCCTAATGGTATATTTAATGTTTACGCACCAAAATTTTTTACATCCATAGCACCTATTGGAGATGAACAAAAATTAGGTGATGCTATGGGTCGAATTGCTTGCGTTCACCTTGTCGGACATCCCCTTTCTGCTTCTATTTTTGTAGATGATACATCTATTCAAAATTATCTTGAAACACCAACCAATAATACTTTTGAAGCTTGTCTTGTAGCTGGCGCACCCGTAACATTTAATTTTTATAATCAAATAGCAGAACAATTGTCAAAAGTATTAGGGGGATCTTTGTCAACAACTCCCGTATCTGCTTCAGGACATGCTGGTGAAAAAGTTTTAGATGCTTCAGGAACAAGTATTCCTGCTTTAAAATCTGTTTTAGAACAATTATTAGCAATACCCGGAAGAGCAAAACATATGATTGAATCAAGAGATATAAGTGGTGAAAGAGACCCTACAAATCCACATAAAGATATTAGTGGAGAAACTCTCACAGGACCTTTCCCCCTTTTATCCGGTGATAAACTTGTTATTTATATAAGACCAAAAATAGAATTTTCTGCTGATACTGTTGCACAATTTCAAAGCACATTACAAGGTTGGCAAATACCTGGAACTCCCCTTGTTACACCTTATGTTTTCCCGGCCGGAACAGTACATACTAATGGTGTTAATAGAAACCAAGTTTATAACGATTCTGGACATAAATCCGCCGGATTTAATTTTTTGGGTAAAAATGCTTGGGGTGATGGTGGTGATGCTGGTACTACAAGGTGGGAAACAGAATATAACGGTATTCACTCTACCACACCAGGTTATCTAGAAGACGGAACATATAATACTGCTGGTGTTAGCGACCAAAATACTCCTACAACTTTAGGTAATTATGCTGGCGAATGGACACAAGTAAAAATGCCTGAAAAATATGCTTTAACAAAAATCATAATTACACCAATTTCTCATAATCCTACCCAACAAAACCAAAGAAAAAATCCTACACACTTCGGATTATTTGGAACAAATCAAGACCCCGCTAATGGACAAGATTGGAATGTTGTCAAAATATGGAGTAACGTCAATTCTACTAATACTTGGTACGCAAATAATACAAATACTTCTCTAACAGTTTTATTTGATGGAACATTACACCATTATAAATATTGGAGATTTGTAATTAAACAAAGACAGGTAGCCGATATAAGCAATAACACCGGTATCGAATCTATTAATATGTTTGGTGTTAAAGAAACAGAAATAGCGGGTCATTATTCTACACAACAACCTTCTACTGAAGCTGTTGATATTAGTGGTCTTGTAACAAATGTTGTATCTCAAGGAACAAAAGTTTATAATGCTTTTCCAGGTAAAGATTTTTCAGGAGATAAGGCCGAACAAAATAAATGGTGTTGGATGGGTTCTGCTGTTAGCGATTCATTAACACTTGAAACTACAGATGAATTTAATACATCCACTATAGATTTACACGTATGGAAAATAACAATTCAATTATAAATAATTTAGTAATTAATTATTAATTATCAAATAATTAATTATGTTCATAATTAATATATAATGGCAACTCTTCAAGTTCCAGTTCTATTCGATATGTCTGGTGACACAATTGTATTTGGTGAAGCAGCGGGTGCTGATTTTGTAACCTCGCATTTAGACTTCAGTTTAGACATGACAACAGGTACATCAGATATTTCTTTTAATGCATCTGATATATCCGGCGCTATTTTAGTCGGTGACCATGAAACATCTGATGGTATATTTTTTTCAAGTGACAATCAAGGAACTTTAGCTGGACTTTCAGCAATTGATAAATTATGTGATCGCATTTCAAAAGCAATCACTATGGGAAAACTTGTTCATTTACCTAAAACAGGAAATACTTCCAACTCAGGTATCCCTATGGGAGGCAGAGCATTAAGAAATGCTAATGGTGTTGTTGACGCAAATACCGCAAATAATATTTATTCACCAAAATATAATAATTCTATAGCTCCTATAGGTGACGAACAAAAATTAGGAGAAGCTATGGGACGTGTCGCTTGTGTTCATTTAGTAGGTCATCCTCTTTCAGCTGCTATGTTTAGCGATCCAACACAAATTCAAACCGATGTTGAAACAGATTCTACTCAAACTTATACACATAATGGTTCAGCAACTAATTTTTATAATGCTTTAGCCGTTCAACTTTCTAAGGTTTTAGGAGGTAGTAAAGCAACCAATCCATTAAATGGTGGTGCAGAATCTGCCGGAAGAACATACACAAGTGGTAGATTATATAATAATAATCAAATTGATGATGGAAATGACCCCGATGGCGACCAAGCGCCAGGAAATGGTACAAGCATGTTTATCACAGAAGATGTAGTAGTTGGTCAAAAAATACAACTTGTTCATAATAGCAATACAATCGACGCTACTATTACAGCTGTGCTATATAATGGTGGTCCCGGTGGTACGAAAATTGGTATTGAAACCGACTGGAACCACGCCCAAACTAATCAATCAGCAGTTACTCTAATTTTTGGCGCTACTGGTCAAATCAAAGATGCTTCTGGTGTCTCAAATGTGGCTTTAAAATCCGTTTATGAACAATTAATGAATGTAGCAGGTCGTTCGCAAATTATGGATACAAGAGACATTTCTTCTAATGGTGGACCAAATAGTGAATTTTGTTCAACAGGTGGATTTCCCGTTATTCAAGGCGATAAACTTGTTTTGTTTATTCGTCCAAAAATTCAATTCGCTTCTCAAACCGAAGCTGTTGAAAGTACTATTTTACAAGCTTTCCCAAATAGAATGACATATAAAAATAATATAACCCCTTATAATACTGCAGCATCAGGAACTATCACCGGTCAAGTTTATAGCGAAAGTGGTACATTCAATAATGTTGTTTCATATCAAGGTGCCGCGTTTGATGGTGCGGATGATGGAGGTTTCGGTTGGCTTTCTCCTATCGCA
>Ga0315315_10000364_pt1 | contig 37067 bp, 41 predicted proteins | sample M140m3416metaG_FD_203699 | JGI IMG/M metagenome (GOLD analysis project Ga0315315, IMG submission 203699) | Ammonia-oxidizing marine archaeal communities from Monterey Bay, California, United States - M1 40m 3416 | ecosystem: Environmental > Aquatic > Marine > Intertidal zone | place: USA...
AGAACATAAATCTAATATTAATATGCAAGTAATATTTCCTGAAGGTAAAATCAAACATTATAGAAGTAAAAGCGAAATAGAAACAAAATTAGAAATAAGCAGACACACTTTTAATAAATATATTAAAAATAATAATGGATTAGGGAAGAACAAGTGGGAAGGATATCAATTTATAGAAATTTAGACCTGGTTTATATTTTTTAATTATAAAAATATAAAACTCGCACCATTTATGGTGTTAAAAATTAACTGGAAGGTAACGGAGCCAAAGCGAGCTTAATACTACCCAAGCTGGCTACCGCGTATCTAACTATGAGCGGAAGGTCGTTTTCCAAATACACCTCTATACAAGAGCATAAATTTGTGCATTTGATGAAATAACTCAGATTCTTCAAGCTAAATTCCCCTTGAATTACCTTATTTGCATCAGGCTTATGTTGGAATTCCATGTTACCATCGCACTCCGATCTAATGATTTTTGCTTTGGCCCAAGATCCTTGGCATTCGAAGATCAACTCCTGACCTGCAGATTTGATTTCCAATCTATCAGAAATATTAGACAAATCCCTAATAATTTTCTGGAAGTCAGAAGCGGGAAGGTTAATAACAGAAGAGAACTTCACATCTGGTAGTTCTAGCTCTTCTTCATCTGGTTCAATCAACTTTAATTTTTGATCTTTTAATTGACGAATGTCGCCATTCTCAAATCTAAGACCCAGGTTGTCTACAATACCCTCTGTATATTCATTTTCATCAATATATATAGTTAATGTATCATCGTTATCTATAGTATTTATAAGTTTAAATAGGTGGAACATATTTACACCAATAATAATCTTGGGATATTTACAATAATAATATTCGAATTTGGTAGCATCCAAAAATAAATGCGCCAGAATAGTATGAGATTTATCCATATTGATAATTCTAATACCATCAGGTTTAAATGTTATGTTAGTTTCTAATAATATATCTTTTAATGCTGTCATTAATGTTCGAAACGGCGCGATTTGAACAGTTTTTATTTCCAGGACTTTACCCTCACTACTATGTGCAACCGAAGTCATTATATAACCTATTTAATATTTATGTGTTTAAATAGAAATTAAAAAATAACATAAATACAACATTTTAATATTTATAAATGAACGAATTATTGGAAAATGTGAAAAAATTATATACACAATACGAAAGTGATGAAGAGGGTTTGACACGATTAACAACGTATGTCATGCAAGATATTAATGATATGATGGAAATGTATGAAGAAGAGAAAAAAGAGAAAAAAGAAATAGAAGATAAAATAGTGGATTATATATCTACTTTTTTTTATAAAAACGCGAATAAATATTATTCTTGTGTAGTAAGAGACAAACAAAAAATATATATCAAATACGATGGGTGTAATTTTGAAGTTTGTAATAAAGATCATATATGGCACGAAATAATTACAGATTTAAACCCACATAAATATCCTTTACTAAGTAAGTTTAAACACGACATAGCCAAGAGAGCATTAAACCAAGTGTTGGGAAATGACGTATTTAATTGTATTCCTGAATCACCGACCATACAAAAAATAATTGAGTTTTTTAATCCTTTATTTCTGAAAACGAAAGAAGATGTCAAATATTTTCTTTGCGCTATTGGAGATAGTGTTTGCAAAATAAACAACGATATACTATATTATGTATCAGAGTTATCACGTGAGTTCTTAACTGAATTGAATGTTTATTATGGCGATTACTTTGGAGAAGAATTAATGAAACAATTCAAATTTAGATACAGAGGATATCCGTATATTAAAAGTAGGTTGATTAAATTTAAAAGAAGTATCAAGAATATATCATATTGGAATACTTTCGTAAAGAATAATTTTTTTAATATTTTAATCGTTGGGATTCATTATTCGAGTAGATATGGTGGTTCGGAAAAATATATTCAGAAGCAACACAGAGAAATACAAAATAGAATATTATATTTGAAAGGTAAATCGCACGAAGACGTATTAAATGAATTTCAAAAAGATTTCTTAAAAGAAAGTGAAGGAGGAAATCTAACTCAAGATGAATATTACTTTTTATGGAAAATATTTTGTGAAAGCAAAAATATGCCTTTAATTATTTATAAACAAGAATTTTTGAACAAAATAAGCAATTATCCAAATATGACAAGTGATTATTTGATAGGAATCAGACATTTTCGCACTTTTTGGAAAGAAACAATTGTGGTTGATAAAAATGGCGAATATGAAATAAGTGAACTTAATGAATTATTTACTATATGGTTAAATGGTAATAAAGTAAACACAGTAAATGAATATCAATTGTTGGATATTATTAAACACTTTTTTCCTGAAGTATCTTTTTATGGAAAGAATTTATTAAATATAAGATGTAATTTATGGAACAAGTGTGAAGATATTCAAAAATGTCTAAACAACAGCAAAGAAAAATTAAAAGAAAAAGATCATAATATGCTTGAAATCTATAAGTTGTATTGTAGTTATGCTGTCCAATATGATTTTACAAATATAGTAAGTAAGAAGTTTTTTGAAAAATATATGGAAAGTAATATATCTTCAGAATATTTAAAAAATAATAAGGTTCTTAAAGGATTTTGGTAATAAATAAAAAATGTATTTTTATTTATAATTTATTTATAGATTATTTAAGTGTAACTCCATTGTTTCATGGAGTTTCATAATTTTACTACCACCGTGACAGGTATTGTCACCATTATGCGTTGCGTAATATCTATTGTATAAGTCAATTAAATCGTCAATACAATCTACAATAGATACTGTCCCATTACTATGACGATTTCTTATTGCTTTTACTAAATTATCTTTGTCACCAAAAACTTTACTTATCATGGTATTACCAACATCATATGTTTCTATAATAATTCTTTTTCTATCGTCATCATCAAATTTTTCCGAATTTTCTTTCAACCAATTTAATCTACGAGTTGTTTCGTTTATTCCGCAACTAGCATCTCTATTATGTTCTGGAATAAGTGTTCCACTTCTACTACTAACAGGAGACCTTGTGGATTCTTCATCCTTTCCTTCGCCAGTTTTTTCCTCAACATGGGGGAATCTTTTTAAATTTTTTTGAGAAATATTATTTGTTGTTGTAGACGGAGCAACAGGAGATTCAAAATTTAATTGTCCATTATTATGAATTTCACTTTCTTCTTGTGAAACGTTCTGAATCGTCATTTGTATAGCGTCAGCTTTTTGTTCTTCATTTTCGAATGTTTGTTGTGAAACTTGCAGTCCTTCAGCTAATTTTTCATCTTCATTTACTTGCTTATTCTGGTTAAATGTTTGTTGTGAAACTTGCAGTCCTTCAGCTAATAAATAGTTACCGTAAATTTCTTGTTCTATGTTATCATCATCATTTGAACTCATGCCATCACTTTCACTTTCAACAGCTTCCTTCTTCTTATTCTTCTTTTTATCTGGTAAATTAGGTTTAATAAATTTTTTAAAGAATGTCGTTTTATTTATATTGATTTTACACACTCGCATAATTAATCGTAGATCTGGATCTACATCAACTAAGACAATATGACTTTTATCACTTCTAATACCAACGAAATAATCTGTTTTATTAACCTTTTTAACAATATACCATAAGTTTTCAACATTATCCATACATTGGTATTGATTAGTATCGCCAGATTTTTTAATAATTTCTTTTTCCAGAGGAATTTTTTTATTATTTCTTACGATACAATCCCGGAATATAAAATTATATATTTTTGATTCAATTCCGCTATACTTAACACCTATTTTATCAAACCAAGGACTTAAAACATCAATCAATTCTCTTAAGCGTTTATCACCACCAGACCAAAATGTAGCTTTATGTTGAAGAACGGTTTCCCCAATTTTACGCTTTTTCTTTCCAATTCTCTTTTTTTGATACTTATCTTTTTTATAAGCCATTTCTACTTTATTTCCCTCATCACTAACTATAAATAATTCTTCAACAACCCTATCACAATTTTCAGGGAAATCAGTCTCAACTTCATCTACCAACGTAATATCATTAGTCAACTTTTTTGCCTGGTCACAATCGCGCCAATCTGGTATATTTTCAACAATATCATCATTAATCATAATAGTCTTATCACCTTTTAAATCAGATTCAAATGTCCAAGCTATGTTAGCCATAAGATTTTTACCAATATCAGGATGGTTAATTTGTTTATTTGTTAAATCAAACATTTCTTTAGATATTTCCATCAATTCTACAACACCCGTGCTATCTGGATCAATACTAAAATCATTCCACAACCTCTCATGTGGTCTTCCAATTTCATTTTTAGGTTCTGATTTCACAATCCTATCCTGTATATAGGTTTGTTCCATATCCATATCCACCTCAGCGAATTTATCAGGAGCATAAAATCTATTATCGCCCTTTTCTTGCTCCGTCAATTCTTTATGACAAGAAAGATATAAAACATTACCTTTAAAACCCATAAAGAATATTCTAGCACGTGTGCTACCAACACCAAACATACCATGTTTATCAGAACGGGTAGATTTATAATCGCTACAACGAAACATCGATTTCATTACCTTTTTATCAATCCCTTTACCGTTACTTGATGTACCAATATAATACTTACCATTAGTTTCTTTTAATATAATTTTGATTATATTTGAGTCGTTATCCAAACAATTCTCTATCATCTCATTTAAATTAGATATAAAATCACCACTCTCGTGAGAGAGTTTTTTGAATGTACCCCTAACCGAAAAATCATCTGATGAATGACCACTTCTCGCAGAAGTACAGCTCCATCTACCATCAACTGACCAACGGCCCTCAGCTCTATTTGAATTTTCCCCTTGATGGGAAGAGTTTTGTGTATTTTCCATGTTTTCTGTATTATTACCTGAAGAATTTGATATATCCGCCATTTTATGTTACCTTACACGATAATAAAAAATCAATTTAATAAAAACATGTAACACGTAATTTAAGTAATCCCTGGGTTTAAGGTATACCTAAAAGTAGACTTATTTTTTTTACCTATTAAACTACAAATCAATTTTTTTGTCCCTCGAGTAGACCTTTCACTTTCTTATAATAATCTTTATTTATTTCACTACCTATAAATTTTCTTTGTGTATTTTTACACGCAATTGCGGTTGTTCCACCTCCTAAGAAAGTATCCAAAACTAAATCACCTTCATTTGAATGTTTTTTTATCAGATCTTCAAATAACTTAATATTTTTTTGGGTTGGATGAAACCTATTTTTCCCACCTTGTATTGGATACTCATAAATACCTTTATCATATTTTGAATTGAAAGTAGGTTTTCCACCTTTAACACCCAATAAAGCTATTTCTCTAGAATTTGTTAAATAATTTACTGATTGATTAAGAGGGACGGGATTTGTTTTTATCCATTCGATAAATCTTATTTGTTTAAATTTATATTTTTCCATCGCTTCTTTTAAATAACTTAATTTCCATAAGTCAAAGAATATAATACAAGTTCCACCCTTTCTTAATTTTTTATAAAATAATTGTATAAATTCTTCTAATTTTTTCATATTAAAATCTTTATCCCAATCTCCATAATCTGTTTTATAACCATATTTCTTACCTGAAGCGTTTCCGTATTTTAAATAATTTTCTTTGTATGTATCATCTTCTAGTTTATGTTTTACTTTATATTCTTCCCAATCTTTTTCTGTTTTAACATTTTTGCCTTCTTTTTCTATTTGTTTAACTTGATCCGTATATTTATCCATTCCTGAATCTCTAGAAATAATATAAGGTGGATCTGTTAAAACAAGATCAATACTATTATTTTTTAATGTATTTAAAAGGTCTAAACCATCGCAATTTTTAATATCCATTTAATATTAACATGATTATATTTATTTATTCAATTTTAAAATAATATTTAATATTTCAAATATTATTTAAGCTTGAGCAGCATCTGTAACTACTGCTGTTTTCTTTTTAACATAATCCAAATAATAATCTGGATTTATTGCTAATTTCCATGTTTTCATAAACAGTATTGTAACCTCATCTTTTCTTACGTGTTCTTTTCCGGCGACCAGCGCCTGTCTTGGAAGCATTTCTTTTCAAAGGCACATAACCCCTGTTGCATAGTTGCTGAGCTTCCACCCTAAATTCACCGAAATCAGGATTAGATTTATCAAACAATTTTAAAATAGGATCGTATTCACGACTATCCTCCATCTCTATAATTTTCCATTCATCTATAGGTCTTAATTCATCCCATCGACCCGTGATAATATTCTTCTCTCTATACACAGAGTTATTACCTTGATTCTGGCAGTTGTAGAAGGCACCAATATTATCTTCGTTATATTTTCTTTGCCAACCACCCCTTTTCTTCTTTGATCGTTTCTTTCTTTTCCTTTTTTTTCGTCTTGTTTTACGTCTCTTTCTACGTCTGGATTTACGACGAGTTCTTCTTCGTCCACCTTTTTTTTTCTTCTTTTTTTTCCTTCCATCATCGCGATCGCGTTTTTTACTCATGTTATTGTCCATTTATATAATAACTAAACATTTATTAATTATTATAATTTATTTAACGTCTTTTCTTGGTTTTACATTTCTTATATTTACCTTTCTTTTTACCTGATTTGTGTCTGCATCTTTTACCTCTTGATTTACCTTTTTTGCGACCTTTCTTTGCGGTTTTACCCTTTTTAACAGTTCCGAAATGACCTTTACGGGTGAAATAACCTTTAGCATGTAATTGTTTAAGACCTTTAGACTTACCATAAGCGTGCTTCTTTTTTGAAACAATACGTCCATGTTTATTTCTAATTAAATCAGATCTTTTCAAACCTTTTTTGCCATAACCAGTTTTGTACGCGGTTCCGTTCCAAACTTGGGCTCTTGAACCAACAGTCAATTGGTATTTTTTACCACCAACCATAGTTGCGCCGTTTTTATTGTAAGCATTATTTACCATTATATATTTTATACAGAAAATAATTAATTAAACGCATTTTTTTGTTCTAAAGTAAATATATGATGAAGCCTGAAGAAGATATCGAAGTAATAACTGATTTTGTAATTCGAAACCAATTGATGGAAACTGTTGAAGAAGTTAAACAATTGGAACATTTATTAAAAGAGGCTAAAGAAAGATTAAAGGTAGTAATGGAAAGAAGGGGACTTTTGACGTGGAATAGATGGTGGTGGTCTTTGTTAGGTTATTATTAATATGGAAAGCAAAATATTAATAATAAAATTGAAACAATATAAATACAATGTCATATATGTAAAGATGGCTAACATGAATAAAAAACTCGCAAAACAATACCAGTCTATGACTGCATTAGAACATATAGAAAAAAAACCGGACACGTATATTGGTGCTATTGAATCCGATGACCTTAAAACTTGGGCGTTAAACAAGGATAACACAGCATTCCAACACAAAACTGTTAGGTGGGTGCCCGGATTATATAAATGTTTTGATGAAGCTATTGTGAATGCTAGAGATCATTATATAAGAATGAAATTATCTAAGGAAAAGAAGAAGCACTTGGTAAAGAATATTGAAATTAGTTGCAAAGATGATGTTATTGAAATTATGAATGATGGTGATGGGATTGATATTGCTAAGCATCCTAAAGATAAATTATGGATACCAGAAATGATATTTATGCATTTAAGAACTTCAACTAATTATGATGATGAAGAAAAGAAATTAGTAGGAGGTAAGAATGGATTTGGCATTAAATTGGTATTCGTATTTGCTAAATGGGGTGAAATAGAAACAGTTGATCACGTTCGTAAGTTGAAGTATACACAACGAGTTGAAAGAAATTTATCTAAAATTCATAAACCTAAAATAGAACCATATAATGGAAAACCATACACTAAAGTGAGATGGATGCCTGATTATGAAAAGTTTGGATTAGAAGGGATGACAGATGATATTTGGAGCTTATTAAGGAAAAGAGCATTTGATATTGCTGCTGTAACAGATAAATCATTAAAGGTAAAAATTCAAGGTAAAGATATCGATATTAAAACATTTGAACAGTATGTTGATATGTATATTGGTGAAAAAACAGAAAATCCTCGTATTGTTCAAGCAAATGATAGGTGGGAATGTGTTGTAGGGTTATCACCACTAGATGAATTTTCACAAGTGAGTTTTGTGAATGGTATTTATACTGGTAAAGGTGGTAAACATGTTGATTATATAACAAATCAAATATGTAAAAAGATGATTGAATATATTAAAAGAAAAAAGAAGGTTGTGGTTAAAGCTACCACAATTAAAGAGCAACTAATAGTATTTGTTAATTGTATGATTGAAAATCCAGCGTTTGATTCGCAAACAAAAGATTATATGAATACACCTTATGGTAAATTTGGGTCAAAGTTTGAAATAAATGATAAAACTATTGATAAATTAGCAAAAATGGGTGTAATGGATGCTGCTATTAGTTTAAATGAAGTAAAACTAATGAAAAAAGCTAAGACAACTGATGGTAGAAAGAGTAGGAGTATTCGTGGCATACCAAAACTAGTTGATGCGAATAAAGCAGGAACACCTAGTTCTATGCAATGTACACTCATTCTAACCGAAGGGGATTCGGCTAAAGCGGGTGTAATGTCAGGATTAACAAAAGAAGACAGAAATTGGTTTGGTATATTTCCATTAAAAGGAAAGTTATTGAATACATTAGATGCTCCTATAGGTAAAATCAATAACAATATCGAAATAACTAATATTAAAAAGATTATGGGGTTACAAACCGGTAAAACTTATAAAGATAAAGAGGAGATGAAGAAGACATTAAGATATGGTAAAATTATGATACTAACGGATCAAGACCTGGATGGACATCATATTAAAGGCTTAACTATGAATTTGTTTAGTTCTCAATGGAATGATTTATTTAAGATGAATGATTTCTTGGGTTATATGAATACTCCCATTATTAAAGCCACAAAAGGTAGTAGAGAAAAATCATTTTATAATGAAAAACAGTATGAAGAATGGAAAGCGGCAAATGAAAATGGTAAAGGTTGGAAAATAAAATATTATAAAGGATTGGGAACGAGTTCTGGTAAAGAATTTAAAGAGTATTTTGCTAAGAAAAAATTCATAATGTTCAATTTTACAGGCGAAGAATCACAAGATGCTATAGATAAAGCGTTTAATAAAACAAGAGCTGATGATAGAAAAGAATGGTTGGGCAATTATAATAAAAATCTTAGATTGGATGTAGATAAAAAGAAATGTCCAGTTCAACATTTTATTGATAGAGAACTTATTCATTTTGCGAAATATGATTGTGAAAGGTCTATTTGTAATTTAGTAGATGGATTTAAAACAAGTCAAAGAAAAATAGTATATGCTGCTTTCAAAAGAAATTTGACAAAAGAAATTAAAGTAGCACAATTTTCAGGTTATGTAAGTGAACATTCTGCTTATCACCATGGCGAAATGAGTTTGAATATGGCTATTGTAAAATTAGCACAAGAATTTGTTGGGTCGAGTAATATATCGGTGCTTTACCCTTCTGGTCAATTTGGAACAAGATTAAAAGGTGGTAAAGACCATGCTAGTGAGAGATATATATTTACTAAATTGGGCAAGCTAGCTAGGTATATATATCCGGAAGCAGATGATAAAATAGTAAATTATTTAGATGATGATGGAACTCTTGTAGAACCAGAATATTATTTGCCAATATTACCTATGATATTAGTTAATGGTGGTAAAGGTATCGGGACGGGATTTAGTCAAGATGTTATGTCTTATAATGTAAAATCGTTATGTCAATATATTAGAAGTATGTTGAAAAATCAAGCCACATTTCCATCAATAGAACCTTATTACGAAGGTTTCCAAGGTGATATTATTAAAACAGAGTTTGTAAATAAGGACGATGGTAAAAAATATTTAAAGTATTTGTTTAAAGGTAAATATAAAATAATATCATCAGATACAATACAAATAACAGAGTTACCCGTAGGTTATTGGACGGAAAATTTTAAAGAAGATTTGGAAAAACTGATAGATGATAAGAAGAAGAAACCAATCATAAGACATATTCGAGATGATAGCACAGACGCAATTATTGATTTTAAAATTAAGTTTGTTCCAGGAATGTTATCCACACTAGCTACAAAAAAGGTAGATGATAATATTAATTTGTTGGAAAAAACGTTGAAATTAATAACAAGTAAAAAGACAAGTAATATGTATCTATTCGATGAAAAACAACAACTTCGTCAATATCATAAAGTTGAAGATATAATAAGAAAATACTTTCCTATAAGATTGATAGGTTATAATGATAGAAAAACATATTTACTTAAAATATTGTCTAGAACAATAGATGTGTTAACTAATAAAGCAAAATTTATTAAAGAACAGTGTGATAATATTATTGATTTGAGAAGAAAGAAAAAAGACGTTGTTATCGCTTTATTAAAAAGTAGAAATTATGCTGTTATTGATGGTGACGAAGAGTATAAATATTTGAGAAGTATGACAATCGATAGCGTGGAAGAAGAGAATATGGCTAAATTATTAAAAGATAGAGATCTGAAATTAGAAGAATATAAAAAACTTAATAAAACATCGATTGAAAAAATGTGGCTAACTGATTTAGATCGATTCGAAGCCGAATATGATAAATATTGTATTGCTAGAAAAGATAGATTAGTTGGAACTAAAAAGAAAAGGAAGGTTAAGAAGAAGAAGACAAAAGCTTAAGTAAATATACATAAATATAAATTTTTTAATTATGTATATGAATTTCAATAAAGGAGATATGGTAGAATTTTTTTCTCATATACGAATTGATGACGGACATGCATTTGAAGCAGGATACCCTAAGTTATATGAAACTGTCCTTGATACAGGTATAATAGTAAGCGATATATTTGGTGGTAATGAAGAAAATATTAATGGAGAAACACCAAAACGTAAGCGTGTTTGTATATCCATACCAAGATATAATGGCGATTATAGAGTCGAAGATTTATATAAATTAACAAAAAAAGATGTAACACCTGAAGATAAACTCTCTTTAATTGGTAAATTTGGTTCGTGGTGGTATTATGACCATAAAAGTATATATCAATCAATTTTGATAGAAGCTTTAAATTAAACCACTTAAAAAGATATATATATATCATATTAATGAGTGAAGTATATGATAATACTATGATGTTACAAAACGCTGATTTTTCTGAGTTAAGTAAAGATATGAATAAAATGGAAAAAGATATTCAAATCTTGTTAAATATAGGATATTTTTTAATTGGGGCTATAAGTGCTATAGGTAGTGTTGTGGGTTATAAAGTTATATCAAAATGTTTAAAAAAAAATAAAGTTGTGAAAGTTAAAGAAGAAGAAGTGAAATTATTGGATAGTATTGATGGTAAATTAGATGCGATAGCTGTTGCTGTTAAAGTAAATGTATGATTGAATTATTACATAATTAATTATGAAATAATTTACCTATTTTACAGTAAGTTTGGTATTTTTTATATCAATAGAAATATTTTCTCCCTTCTTTCGACTCATAAACTTTATTTCTTTTCGCGGAATATAATTAAGATAACGGTCTTCCTTTTGTGAATATGCATTTTCCGCCTCAGGGTCTTCGTCTTCCCACGCCTTTTTGTCGAATAACACTTTGTAAGTTCCGTCTTTATTTTCCTTTACTATTTCACCCAAATGATAATCATGAGAGTTATTATATCTAGATTTAACACGGTCACCCACTAATAAAGGTTTTGTTGTCTTGCCTTCTGGATCTGGTGAAGGAAATCGGATACGACGATTTTTTTCGTATTGCTTCAATTTTTGGTAAGATTTATCTCGTTCATCAATTTCAATCTTGTATCTGGTGAGTTTAATATCTTTCTCTGTCAGTTGACAAGAAGCAGAAGTTAATTGTTCATATAATGATTTTAATTTTGGGTCTTTCATATTTTTGATGAATTTGGGCATAGTATCCTTGTCCTTTTTTGAAACTTTAACTAAAGGATGATAAACTTCAGTTGTTTTTTCTTTGATTTCTGAAAGTTTAACTCCCTCTCTACGAGAACCATCGTCGAAGAAAATAGTATACGTTCCATCACTCTTCACGCGAGATATTTCACCACTATAATACTTAGAGGAACTACTAGTAAATTTCGTCATCACTTTATCTCCTATGCGATATTTTTTAATTTGATGTAAAATTTTATCTTCCTTATCTCTATCGTCTGTAGCTGCTGGCTTTCTTTCATCATTATAAAAATCTCTCTTTTTTTTTCTTTTTTTCATGCGTTCAGCTGATTCTACTTGTTCTTCTAGATTGTCTTCTATTTCTGCGAATTCAATTGATTGTTTTTTAAACTTTAAATCTCTAGCTCTAACTTTTCTACTTGTTTTTTTTACAGTTAAACTGTCTAATATTCTCTCAAACTCGCACGTTAAAGTTTGTTTTTTCTCAATAATAGGTTTTAGTTCATTATAAAGTTGCTGGTCTTCAGTCTTCCAAGTTTCAGCCATTTTTGTTATGTCTCCGCCAGCCCACATTCTATCATAACACCAAGTGTTCAGTTTATCTGTTCTAGTTTGTATTTGAGTTAAAAACCCGGCACATTGGTATCTGAGATTATTAATAGATTCTTTCTTTTCATCTAGCTTTTTATATTTAGCAACAGCTAAAACTAAACCGGTATATGTTGATATTATTAGCGAAATAAAACGAATTACATTTTGGTCGAGATTAATTATATTATTACCAGCTTGAAGAAAAGAAGAAAAAGCAGCAAGCATAATAATAGAAATTTGAATAAAATCCAAAACGATAATATAAGATGCGTATTTATCATCTAATATATGTATCCGTTGTTTAAACTCCTCGCTTATTGATTTATTGTGGTCTTTATATGCTGTAATTCTTAATCGACTTGTTACATATTCTGGTGTTTTTTGAATAGCCAAAACTTTTTCTGACATATTTTCTTTTAACACAATCTCTTGCAATGTTGCGGCCCCGATTCTTTGGTTTTCTTTTGACATATGAAATAAATAATATTATATATTAAAATAAAATACGCTGTTTTATCTCCTAAAAACAATATTAAGGATTAATTATTACATAATTAATTATGAAATAATTTACATTTAAAACCATCCTTTAAAGTATAGTGTATTCGTATGCATAGTTGATTTTGGTCTTTCCATAGGTGTTGCAATTGTGCTTACATCATGTTTGTATCTGGTATATGCTTTAGCTTCGCTTAATATCTGTGGGGCGCAATAGTCAACCACAAGTTTGTTTAAAGCTACAATTTGTTCTGTGATTCTATGTGGTTTATTAGATGAATATTGCAAAAATGTACTTCTCATAACTATTTTTAGTGTATCTTCATTTTGATCACCAATAACAAAAGATGTTTTTGACATATGATATACAGAAGCTTTAATTGCGTTTTGTATAATTCTTATATTTTCGCCTGAAAAAAAAGCATCGGATAATACTGTTGATTGCCAGTTTCCTGCCATAGCATTTTTATACGATGTTGATTTGTTGTCGAGAGGCACTTGTTCATATAATTTGAAAATGTCTCCAGTATTTGGACCCATAATATTAACTCTACCGTTATTCATTATAATAGTAATAGAGATTAAATTTATTGAAATTAAAAATAAATTATCTTGATATTTAATATATGGCAGAAGGTTCATTTCAAAAACAAGTTGCATATGTTGCTTTGGTTTTATTTATAATATTGATGTCGTTAATGGCAATAATGATGGCTAAACAAAAAGAACACCAATTATATCCAACAGAAATTCCTCCTTGTCCAGATTATTGGGAGAGAATGGACGACGGACAATGTAATAATACACACGGTTTAGGAAATTCATCTAATTGTATGGGTAAAAAACCATTTAGTGCTAAAAAATGGCAAGGATTGAGCGGTAGGAAAGAAAAATGTAAATTCGCAAAACAATGTGATATCGAATGGGATGGAATATCCAATACAGGTATATGTTAAATTATTCATAAATAATATAATATTAATAGTTATGAATACATTACCCGAAGATATTATCAATCATATCTATACATTTATACCATTGCATGTTTTATGTAATTTATCTTCTACAAATTATAAAAGATATTATAAAGAACATTTAGATTATTTGTATAATATGGTTTATGGTTCTCATTTAAAACTGAATAAGAAATTTTCTTTTGATACATATGTGCGTTATTTGATAAAAAATGATTATTATTATGTATTTCAATTTGTTTTAAAAGATAATATGGAAAAATGGAAGAAAATGAAAAAAACACGATATAAAAATTTCAACTATAAATCTAAATTACTATTTTATACATTTTATTGTATGGAATGTAAATCTAATAAATCCTTAATGAAAATAAAAGAATATTGTTAATTTACTTAATAAAGAGATTTCGCAATAGTAGTTTATACACAAATGGACCAATTAAATATGAATCAATTATTAAATAGAACAAATGAAGAAAAAATAATTAAAGAAGCTTTAATAAATTTTGAAGAAAATAAACAGAATTTATTAACGAAAAGAGGTATATATATTTATGGATCGCCAGGTTCTGGCAAAAGTCATTTTATAAATAAGATTTTAAAAGATCTTAATTATGATGTGATAAAGTTTGATGCTGGTGACGTAAGAAACAAAAGTATAATAGAAACCATAACAAAACACAATATGTCAGATAAAAATATTATTTCTATGTTTCAAAAAAAAGTTAAAAATATAGCAATTGTAATGGATGAAATTGATGGAATGAATTCAGGAGATAAAGGAGGAATTAATTCATTAATAAAATTAATACGTCCAAAAAAAACAAAAAAACAAAAAAAAGAACAAATAACTATGACGCCTATTTTATGTATTGGTAATTATCATATTGATAAAAAAATACGCGAAATGATGAAAATATGCACATCTGTTGAATTAAAAAAACCTACTAACGAACAAGTTAAAAATATGATTAAACTATTAATGTCTAATATAGATACACCATTAATTGATAATATTGTTGAATTTATCCAAGGTGATTTAAGAAAATTTAAATCAACTTATGATATTTATAATACACATCAAAGTATATTAAAAAATCAGTTAATACAGAATCTATTTCAGAAGAAAAATTATAATGAAGATACAAAAGAAATTACAAAAAAATTGTTAAATAACACTTATGAAATTAATGAACATTCATTATTAATGAACGAAACCGATAGGACTAGTGTTGCCTTATTATTTCATGAAAATATAATAGACCTTTTTACTGATAACAATAAAGGTGAAATTATAAATTTTTATATAGAAGTATTAGATAATATATGTTTTTCTGATTATATAGATAGGATTACGTTTCAAAAACAAATTTGGGTTTTTAATGAAATGAGTTCATTAATAAAAACGTTTTACAATAATTATCTTCTTCATAAAGAATTGGATAAAAAAAATAAAAAAGCTAAATTTAATCCAACTGATGTAAGATTCACAAAAGTTTTAACGAAATATTCAACTGAATACAATAATAGTTTATTTTTTCAAAATTTATGTAAACAACTTAATATGGATAAAAAAGACCTGTTTTCGTTTTTTATGAAGTTAAAAAAAGAAAATAGCATAGAAGAAATTATAGAGTTATTTGATAATGATAATTATGATATAAATAAATTAGACATATCTAGATTTTACAGATATGTTGATTTCTTGGAAATTTAATTTCCATTAATAAATGCTTGGAATGCTTCTGCCGTTCTTTCACCGTCATATGGTTTTACTACTGACCCATTTTTTGTTAATAAAATCGTAGGAAATCCTTCAACTCCCATTTTTTCCATTAAACCGGGATTTTGATCTTTCTCTATTTTATTAACTTTTATACCTTGATTACTATTGCTTTTCATAAATTTATCCCATTCTGGCATCATAGTTTTACAATGTCCACAATCTTTCCAATAAAATAAAGTAAACTCCTTTCCTTGCCCACTAAAACCTTCCAACATATCTGCTTGTAAATATGATTGTCCAACAATCTCATTATAAACAAATTTAAGAACCAAATAAACAACAAAAAGAACTATTGCTTGTAATATTATATTCTGTTGTCTGAATTTTTTTAGACTTTTTGAAAAAAAACTTTTAATAGTCATTATAATTTATACAAATATTAAAATAATTTATTATTTTTTAATGGACACCGATAGATAAAATTTCAATATATCTTTATCTTTTATAAAATTAGCAGGTGTTAAATTGGTTTGTCTTACAAAATTGGGATTTGGGTTTACTAACAATTTTCTTTTGTCAAATGTATTGAACTGATGGGCAAAAACCAATATTGAATGTCTTGGATCTAATTGAACAAATGGTATTGTATAATTTTTTAAAAATTCTTTCTCTTCTGCCATTTCAGCATTATCATTATATCTAGATATTTTTAACAATTCTTTTTTAAAAGCAAATGTTCCAGCTGTAGCATGCGAATGTCCATATGGCCCGAATTGAAATACTTTTTCTAAATCATTAAAATAAATAAACACTATACTACTTCCAGATGCTAGTGCTTTGGGTTGAGATAATAGACGACTAACCGCGTGACTTACGCGTTTTGGCGGATAATAATCATCGTCATCCATATATACTAATATATCCCCCGTACATTTTGTATGCATAAAATTTCTTTTTCTACCTAATTTCATTTTTTCTTCTACTCTAAAATACTTTACACAAGGTATATCTTTAAACATATCTTCCACGCAATCTTCACCATCATCAATAATAATCCATTCCATCAAATCACGTGGATAATCTTGTGCTAGAAAACATTTAATTAATGTTGGTATAAATGATCGTCTGTTATATGTTGGAGTACATATGCTAACAGTTGCTCTTCCAGCATGACCTTTATTCGTTTTTTTTCTATTCTTTTTTCCCATATAATTATATTAATCTATTAAATCTTTAATTGATTAATTTAATATATTATCTTTTTAACGACGTCTTCGGCGACTTTTGCTTCTCCTTCCACCAAATTGTTTCACCATATTATTTACCTTATTTGCTTTATTCATCATATTATTTACCTTATTTGCTTTATTCATCATATTAACAACATTAGAACCCGCTGTTCCACCTAGTCCTGCCATAGCAACCGCGCCAAGAGCGGCAGGTTTTGTTATATTTGGATTTTTTGCTGCCATATTTAATGTTTTCGCTAATTTTACACCAGGTTGATTGTTTCCAGCTGTCACCATAGCATTAAATACCATACCTTGTGCACCTGATGGTTGTCCAGTGGAACTAGTTCTTGATGAAGCAGTTGGAGGACCTCCACATGGTGGTTTTAATATAAATCCTTCTTTTATTTGTCTCTTCCATCTTTCTGTCCATCCATCCATACCATATTTTGTATGATTTGCTCCTGTATAATACCATTGTTCATCTCTTGGTAATAAAAATTCTTTTGGTTTCACTTCTTCACCTGATTGAGGTCCTTTAATCTTTGTTGACCAAGGCAATACAACTGAAAACAAATTAATAATAACTAATAATATCACTATCATTCCTAGAACGTATGGATAACCAACACCTATTTTTTTAAATAATGCCCAATACCAATCGCTACTTTGTTGATGTATATTTTTAAAACCTCCTTTATATGCTGGTCCTCCTTTCCAAAACATAGGACCCACTTTAAACCACGCCGGAAACATTTCTTTATTGCCTGCGCCTGCCAAACCTAATAATATGAATATGGTTAATGGTATGAAATATTTTGAAATTAATTTTTTACAAATATACCAAACCGCTTTATTTGTTTGAGGCATATAACGTCCAAATAACCAATAAAATCCATATAATGGTAAAATATATGTAGCAATCATTAAATTAAAAGGAAACATAAAGAATAATAAAGTACCTCTATATATTAATCTCCAAATTTTTGCATTAGGTGCTGCTAACCAACCTTCTTCATTTTCGTCATGCCACCATAATTTACTAAATAAAAATCCTAGAGCTTTATCTTTACATTCTTTCTTTCTAAGTCCATCAGTTATTGTAATTACACTAGCCCATATAACAGCAATCAATGGTATCCCAATCATTCTACCAATTAACAAACTTGCTGCCACTCCTGATCCTACCAAAATAAAGACTATCGTCATAAAAAATACCCAAAATACACCAAAGAATGTTTTAAAAACATCCCACCAGGTACTATTCTCTTGTTTTGTATTTGGATTCAAAGATGGTGGTATTGTCCCTACCATAGATTTAAATAAATCTAAAAATGAATCAAACATATTTCGCGCTTGATGAAATATATCCTTTATATGATTTGCCCATATTTCATTCGGTAAAGCAAAATCTCCATCGCCTATATCGTCTGTAGGCGTTGCCATAGTATAAGGCCATCCATATTTTCTGGTATCGAAAAATCCCATACTTTCCATTTCAACAGCACTAGCTGTTTTAACACCACCTGGTGCTTTTGATACATAGGGAGGTTTAAATGGATCTGTTCCTGATACTTGATTGCCACTATATCCTGGTGATTTTCTATACTCACTTAAAGTGACCCATAAATAACTAGGTATCCATAAAAATAACATAGCCATTGCTAATACATTTAATCCCATAATTATAGTATTTACTACTCTCTCTCCTGGTGACCTATTGGGATCACTATTTGTACCTATAAACCCTTCCTTTTTGTCTTCTTTTTCTTTGTTTTTTTTATTTTCTTTTGCTTTTTTTTGTTTAGTTCCATCTATTTTTTCTTCATTTTCCTTTATAATTTTTTCAGCTTCTGATTCCGTTATTGATTTTTCTTTGCTCATATATATTAATTGTTATATTATTAATTATTACAATTATTCAAATTATTAATTCTTTATCTTAATATTTAATAATTTAGGAGCTAAATATATAATGAATAATAAGTTTTTTAAGTTTTTATTATTAATTTCTATATTATGGGTTGGAACACATATATATACAGATTTGACAAGATATTCTAAAGAATACGATGGAGGTTCTTGGAAAGAACAATATTATGGTGGAGGATGGCAAGGATATACATCAGGTTTTGGGATATTAGAGCGTATTTTTGGAAGAATGACAATTGTTTTTAGTTAATTAATTATTAATTTGAATAATTAATTATATCATAATTAATATATAACATGTTTGAAGCGGTATTGGAAATCTTATTAAATATTTTTAATGGTGCTGTGATGTATATAGGGAAGTTTTGGAAATATTTTAGTATGTTACTTATTGTATGGGTATTCTATCATTTTTTAGTTGATGGTGAAATTATGATAAGAACTGGTAATTTACCAGAAACATTTGTTACCCATAAAGAAAAAATTTTCAATTCAAATAAATTCTCCTTAGTTACATTACCTAATTTAGATAATTATGATGTAGAATTATCTATACCATCAGGACAATTATTACATAATACTGTTCAAGGTAATTGGGGGTTAGCAACAGATGCTAATAATTCTGGAATGACATTAGGTGTTTATAGAGATGGTTATTCGGCGGATGGTAGTATTTTTAAAGGTAGAAGTGGAAAATCATATAAACGTATGTTAGAACAAGGTCCATATGTTCTTAAATATTCTATAAGAAAAGGTAAAAAAGGACATGATGTCAAAGTATATATTAATGAAAAATTAATTCATAAGCTTAATAATGAAGGTGTTCCTTCGGGTGATTTAAAAGTAGTAGGGACAAATTATGCTAATTATAATGAAGAAGCACAAGGAACAGGAAGAGGAAGACGCGAAATTGATTATATTAAATTTATTCCTATGGAACAAGGTAAAGTTAAAAAAGAAGGTTTTACCACGGGCGATGCTTCCACTATTGTTTCTTTACAGGCTGAAGCAAAAACTAGAAATAAATTGAGAGATTACTTTAAAACAGTTAAAGAGTTATGTATAGGAGATAATACTAGTTGTGAATGTCAACCAAAACCACGGAAATTAAAAAAAGCAATTAAAAAATTATTTGATGGAGAATGGAGATCTTTTAGTAAAGCAGCACCATTAGCTTTTTATAAAATGAATGCCGAAATTTCTAAAGGTATGTCAGCACAAGCAGCTATAGAAAAATACGCATCCGATTTAACAGGTGATAAACGAAAAGACGCGTATTATTTAAAAAGAATGAGTAGAACATTCGCACAAAAATTATCGAGTGCTTTGAGTATGAACAACACAAAAGAATTGAGTAAAATGATGGCATTAGCAAATCAAAAAATTGCTTGTCCCACTTGGTCCATACCAGCACCATACGCTGAACCTGAAGAATCTGTAAAAAGAAGCCAACCATTATACTCGCCAGAACCCGTTCAACAACAACAGCAACAAACACAACAAAATGTACGAAAAAGTCAAAATGAATTTGTTAATGCTAGTGAAAAAACTGATACTATTTGTCCAAGAAATTGTATGAAACCAAGAGCATTAAATGAGTATTGTGAGAAAGATATTATTCGTATGGTTGTTGGTGGCGAAGATAAATTTTACAGAAAATGCGATTATACTTGTAAAAAACGCAGTGATAAAGACTATTTAAATTATGATCAAAGTGGTCCGGGTAATCCATATGACCCAAAACGAGATGGTTGTAGAGATACTGAAGCTCATTGCGTAGGCAAATGTAATAAAGTTTTAGTCGAAGTAGATGAAATGGGTAGAGACCTACATTCTTTAGCTAATAATTATACTAAAACTCAAGAAACTGTTGATTATGCTAAGTCTAGATTATTTGCTACCAAACAAACTACGGGATTATTTGGAGTTAAGGATAATAGATTAGGTGGTTCAAAAACTGCTTACAAAAGCGATTACAAACCACAAAACCCTAATCCAAAATTCGGTCCTATTTATTATGATGCTGTATGGGATTTCAAAGGTTAAATATATTAATATTAATTATGAATAATTAATTATATCCATAATTAATATATGGCAGATAAAATTCAAGCTTTAGTTGGTGGACACCCTATGATTAAAAGTGTTCTTAGTAACCCTGAACATATGGCAAAGGCGCAAGAAATGTTGCGTAATCCCGAAATGCAAAAACAAATTGGGGGTGTTATATCCAATCCAGCTGTTATTAAACAAGCATCTGAAGTATTAAGTGGGTTACAACAAATGAACACAAATCTTCAAAGTGGAGGTAGAAAAAGTTTGATAAAAGGTGGAAGACGTCGTAAAAGTCGTAGAAAGAAGAGAAGAAAATCAAAGAAAAGAAAATCGCGTAGAAAGAAGAGAAGAAAATCGCGTAGAAAATCACGTAGAAGAAGAAGAAGATAATTAATTAACAAACAATATTAAATAATAAATATCATCATATATTATTTAATGTGTGGTATATTTGCTATTTTCAATAATAAATACGATAACAATTTACAAGAGTTATTTTATAGTTTACAAAAATTACAACATAGAGGGAAAGATGGGTATGGTATAGTATATTTGTATGATAATTTATCATTAATAACAACTAAAGGCGAAGGTGAATTAAATAATGATATATTTGAAAGGATGAATAATATACAATCAAAATCTTGTATGGGGCATTTAAGATATTCAACATCCGGTTCAACAATTAAAAATGGTTTATTAAAAAGAGCTGAATTACAACCAATAAGAGGTTTTGACCATTATTCTAGCGCTCCTTTTTATATAGCGCATAATGGTAATATACCAAATATAAAAAAACACGATACAACATATATAAAGAATTTATTGGAAAATGATAAAAACACTATGGAAAATAAATTAATAAAGTTAATTAATGAAATACCGGCTGCTTTTTCTATAATTCTTTTGACACATAATAATGTTATATATGCGATTAGAGACAGATTTGGTATAAGACCTATGTGTATTGGACAAGATGCAGATAAATATTATATAAGTTCTGAAAGTTGTGCGTTTAACAATAATGTCAATTATTTAAGGGATGTGAAACCTGGAGAATTAATAAGAATTGATGATAGCGGATTACATAGTATATATATACATGAAAATTCACAGTTGAATTTATGCACATTTGAAATATTATACTTTTTGAATGAAAAAAGTTATGTTGACGGATTACAAATAAAAAATGTCAGGAAAAATCTAGGGAAAATATTAGCAAATAAAGAAGATATTTTAAATGAAAATATAAATGATTATATCGTAATTGGTATTCCATTAACAGGTATTTTATATGGTAAATCATATGCTCAAACTTTGGGTATAAATTATCAACAATTAATACATAAAAATGAAAAAATATCACGAACGTTTATTATTCTTAATGAACTACAAAGAAAAAAAGCTTGTAGTGATAAGTTTTTTTATGATAAAAATAACATTAAAAATAAAAAATTAATTATAGTAGATGATACTATTGTAAGAGGAAATATTATAAAAGCTATAATTCGTAATTTAAAAAAATATGGGGCAAAAGAAATACACGTTCGTATACCAGCACCGCCTGTTATAGATATTTGTGAGCTTGGTATTTGTATTCAAGACAAAAAAGAATTAATAATGAATAATAAAACGGTAGAAGAAGTATGTAGAGAAATAAAAGCAGATAGTTTAAAATATTTGGAAATAGATGAGTTGGAACATTTTCCAAGTAATTCATATAATCAGTGTTTTAGTGGTTATATTGATCCGGAAATCAAAACAAGATAAAATTGATTTAAACTAATATTAATATATTATTTTAAAATGAATTATTTAAAATACAAACAAGAACATGAAACCGGATATTTAAAAGTAATACTTGGTCCTATGTTTTCAGGTAAAACAACTGAATTAATGCGAATTTATAATAAATATAATTCGTGTGATATAAAATGTTGTGTAATAAATCATGTTACCGACGATAGATACGACAAAGAAAAAATGTGTAATCATAATGGTGTTATGTTGCCAGCATTTAATTATAAAACATTATCAGAATCTATCCATCTAGTTAGTAATTATGATATATTTCTTATTAACGAAGGACAATTTTTCGATGATTTATATGATATAGTTAATATACTTGTTAATATGCATAAAAAAAGAGTATATGTTTGTGGGTTAGATGGTGATTATAAACGTAGAAAATTTGGTTCTATATTAGATATTGTTCCAATGTGTGATGAGGTTACAAAACTTAAAGCCATATGTAAAAGATGTAAAAAAAATCCGGCGATTTTCACACATCGTTTATCAAATGAACAAGAACAAACTGTAATTGGTAGTGATAACTATGTATCATTATGTAGAAATTGTTATAATATGAACAATATGTCTACTACGCCTCCGGGTCATTATTCGCAAAATACACGTGTTTAATTTTATATACTAAAATTACAAATTCTTGTAGAACAACACCTACATCTGTTAGAATGACGGGCCAATCCATTATTAATATACCATACCATATCCATAACGCACTCATTATTATCATTAAAAATATTGATGCTAATGATATATCTCTTGTTGAATTTGTTTTGATAACTTGATATACTTGGGGTGTTACAGACAAAACACAGATGATAGTTGCAGCCGCTCCAACATAATCTTTCATTTTTTTATAATGCTATTATCTCTCTAATATCTTTATAAAAAGTATTTAAAAAAATAAGTATTTGAAATCTATAATATGCCACGAAAAAAAAAAGAAAAGTCTAATGAACCCAAACCACCACCAAAGAAAAGAGGAAGAAAGCCTAAGAAGAAAGAGCCCGCTGATCTAGTTCCCAAGATACCAAAAAAAAGAGGGAGAAAACCAAAAGGAGGAAAAATTATCAAAAAAGAAGACCTGAAAAAAAGTATTGACAAAAATATACAACATAATATTATTTTACATTTAAAATGTCCTCTAACCAATGAGGATAACAAGAGCATAATGAACCCAACAGATTATAACCCCGTCGTTAATACAATATCTGCTTATAATATTAATACAAATAGTAAATTATCTAATTTACAATTTCAAGATTTTAAAACAGAAAACATGAATGTTCATAAAAAAATAGAACAAAAATGGTTAGAAAAAGAAGAAGTCAAAACACCAGAAAATAATGATGAAAGTGATATGAAACAAATTTGGATGAAATTAGAGATATTGAAAAAAAAATTAAGAACAAATAATGTATCTGATAGAAAATCTGCTTGTTTTTGGTGCACTTGTCATTTTGATAATCCATCTATTCATATACCTATGAAATATGATAATGAATCATATGAAGTTTATGGGTGTTTTTGTTCGCCAGAATGTGCTGTAGCACATTTGAAAAAAGAAAATATTGATACTTCTACATTATGGGAAAGATACAGTTTATTGAATAATATATATTCAAAAATATATGATTATAAAAAAAATATAAAACCATCACCTTGTCCTTTTCATACTTTAGATAAGTATTATGGCAATTTATCCATTCAAGAATATAGAAAATTATTAAATAATGACAGATTATTATTAGTTGTTAACAAACCCATGACAAAAATATTACCAGAACTATATGAAGAAAATAATGAAATTCCTATGGTATATTCAAATTTATTAAATAAGAATATAGAAACAAAAAATAAAGATTACCGATTGAAGAGAAAAACAAATAATATAACTAAAACACAATTATTATCATCGAATTTTCAATTTAATTAGATTTCAAGTTCTTTAATTCAATTTTAGCATTTTTGATTGTTGTTTCTAGTTGTTTTAGATATGCTTCTTGTTCATCCTCTTTCTTTTTAGCAACCCGTTTATCATATTTGGTATTTACATCGTCCATAAAGTTTCTTATTTCTGTCATCATTTTTTGATTAACTGTTGTTTTCTTTGTACTTTGTTTTTTATTTTGAAAATTTGGATTTAAATATTCTTTGATTACAGAAATATAATCACCATTCCATTGATTATATTTTTCTTCTGCTTTCTCTTTATCATAATTTGTTTGTGATATTATTATTTTAATATCCTCGTCCACATTTGCTATTTCGCTCATATAATTTTATTCATTATTATTCTTTAATTCTTTTATTTCATTATTATTAATTAATATTAAAAACTATATTAAAACATTCTTAATATTTAATTAATAATGACAAGCGAATACAATACTTCGGAATGTTCAAGATTATCCTCCGTTATTGAAAAAATAACATACGATGTAACAAGGGCGTTAGAGAAAAATCTTGGTGAAATTATTGAAAATGAAAAAACTGTAAATAATTGTTTAATGAATATCCCACAAATAAAATATATAGCAGATGAAAATATAGAATTAAAAAAGACAAATGCAACATTAAAATCAATTAATAAATCAATTCAAGAAAGAAATAAAAATCAAGGAGATACTATAGGACAACTACAGCGGAAAATAAAAGAACTTATTGAAAAAGGGGCTATGAGAATAGATACAGGACAAAATTCTTTTAATAATGATAAACTTTTAGAAATGCAAAAAAAATGTTTGATTAAACTGAGAAAAGAAAACAAAGAGCTCAAAGATAAATTGAATAATGTTCCCACCTCGCCCAATATATCTTTGGAAGTAGAGGAATATGAAACAAAAAAAAGCGATAATGAAGACCCAACCGAATACTACGATAAAGCAAATGAAAGTGTTCAAGAAAATGAAATTTTAGTTAATAAAATTCAACTCGATAATGATAATAATACAAATGAACTATTTGAAAATGATGAAGAAGATAGCCAAACAGAAAGTAGTGATGATGGTGATGATGGTGATGATGATACTTTAATGTTAGATCATTGGAAAAAAGAAAGAGAGAAGTTGAATAATATGAATCAATATGTAGATGTAACTTTAGAAACACAAGATGATGAAGAAGAAGAAGAAGGGGAAGAAGAGGAAGAAGAGGAAGAAGAGGAAGAAGATGAAGAAGAAGAAGTAGAAAAGGAAGAAGTAGAAGAAAAGGAGGAAGAAGGCGAAGAAGAGGAAGAAAAGGAGGAGGAAGAAGAAGAAGAAGTAGAAGAAAAGGAAGAAGAAGAAGAAGAAGTAGAAGAAAAGGAAGAAGTAGAAGAAAAGGAAGAAGAAGAAGAAGAAGAAGAAGAAGAAGAAGAAGTAGAAGAATATGAATTAATGATTAATGGTACAGAATATCGTGTTTATAGAAGTAATACAGGTAATATTTATGAAATATTGGAAGATGAGGAAGCTGGCGAATTAATGGGAACTATTAATGATAAAGGTGAATTTATTGAACTTTAAATGAAACTTTTCTCATATCATTATATATAATGTTTACAAGATTATGTACTCCAGCATTAATATATTTAATTTTTTGCGTAATTCAAATAGGAATTGATGTTATGAAAGGTTTTCATAATACTGCTTTAATAAAAGTGTGGGTAACATTTGTATTTACAATACTATTAAATTATTTGTGTCAATCTGGTTTAGGAATAATATCTTGGATTATCGTATTTATTCCTTTCATTTTAATGACGGTAATAGTAGCTATGTTATTAATGTTGTTCGGTTTAGACCCTAGAAGCGGAAAATTAAAAGTTTATAATACCAATAAAGACAAACCATTAGTTAATAAAGCTAATAACACAAAAACCACTAATAGAAGTAATGAAGACCGTTATGGTTCAGATAGACCAGATGAACAAAATACTGAATATGATAAATTAAATATTCAACAAAAATCTCAAACGCGCACTAAAAAAGATACTGCATTTGGAATGTATACCGATTATCAATCTACAAGTGATGGACGAAGAAAAGAATATGTTAAAATAGTTAGAAATATATTAATTGATATGCGCAAATCGCATCCGGCAGCATATTTTGAAAATCAAGGAAATAACTGTATAAATAAATCCAGCGATCAAGAGTTTGAAAGATGTTTACAAGATCTGGTATTAGATACAGCAAATAAATTAGGAGGACGCGCAAAAAGAAATTTTTTAAAGAGGGTTCGTTCTAGAAATATAATTAAATAAATAAAATATTTAAAACTAATATATGAGTTATAAATATTACGACATGAATTACACATATTTATTAGCCGGTGCAGGAATAGGCGGTATATCATATTATACATATAACAATCCTACAATTTTAATGCCTTATGTTGTACGAATTATACAATACTATCATATCATTACAGATTATTGTTATAGTAATGAAATTAATAACGAACCAATTAAACGAAAACACAGTAGTATTAATTTAATCTGTTATGACACAACCAGTAAAAAAGAACAAATGACACAAAATATTAAAGAAGCAACCGAAAATGACTCTATTAATAATCAAACGTTCGATTTAAAAATTATCGAAAAAACAATTGATAAGGTAACATATTATAAAAGATTATATGAGAAAGATTTGAATAATTTAATCAAAGATAATCATTTCTTTTTTGGATTTTTAGATGATAAACCATTTTTACAAGTTTCATTTGATGATGGTGTAAAAAAAATCGATATACATTTAGAATTAAAACCATTCTATATTGATAGAAGTCGAATATTAGATAAAAAGTTTATGATATGGTTTATGAATAAATTTTTTAATTATAATATCGCAAACGATTATCAATTAAATATTATCGATAATAATGTCAACATGATTAGTTTGGACAAAACAGACTATATTGTTTTAAGAAATGACTTGAATAACAAATACGAAATTGTTCGCAACGAGATTATTTAATTATATTATAAAATTAATATAAAAAATATTTATTTTATAATATCATAATGGAAATGGCACAGTCTATGTCGGTTAATAAATCTACCAGTAATCTATCACATAAATTAAGTGATAAATGGGTTCTCTGGGCACATTTACCACATGATACAGATTGGACACTAAAAAGTTATATTAATATTGTTGAATTTGATACCGCGGAACAAGTTATCGCTGTTATTAATACTATACCACCAACAATGATAAAAAATTGCATGTTATTCGTAATGAAACAAGGAATCAATCCTACCTGGGAAGATAAACAAAATAGTAAAGGTGGGTGTTTCTCTTTTAAAATTATGAATAAACACGTATGTTCCGTTTGGAATGATTTATTAAAAGTCGTCGCAGGTAATACCATCTCCAATGATGAAACATTTGTTAAAAATGTAAATGGAATAACTATTTCACCAAAAAAATCCTTTTGTATAATGAAAATATGGATGTCTGGAACTGATAAACAAAATCCGAAAAGTATAAATCCTATTGAAGGTCTTAATGCACACGGATGCCTATTCAAAAAACATAATCCGGAATATTAAACACAATTAAATAACTTCATATAATATTATGCAGTTATTTAGGATATTATTATTTTTGTTACAATTTACATATTTTATAATATCAACTAATTCAAATCAAATAACAATAAAAAATTATGATGTCGGTTTTAATAAAACATATTATGGAAATATTACCTTAAAATGTAAAAATGCTAATGCTTGTAATATGACAAAAATATACTGTGATACAGGCAATTGTTATATTGAAGCTGCCGGACATAATAAAGGACAATTAAATAATTTAATAGTTGACGCAAGAAATATTAGGAAAGGATATAAATTTGAGTTAAAATGTGGTAGTCAAAGTCAAAATAGCATTGACAATACCAACTGTAATAATGTAAAAGTATTATGTCCTCTTCATAGAGGCACAACTTGTAAATGTACTAATTGTAATTATAGAGAAGTAAAATTTTACTGTGAATTAGGCATTGGTGTATATTGCACTGGATCAAGGGTAGTTTCAAGTTGGAATCAAAACAATATATGGTGTGATAGTGGAGAATCTGATAATCCTTACGGAGGATATGGGGGAACTGGAAAATATATATGCGATAATGTCGATTGGGAAACGTCTTCTTGTGAAGGAACATATACGAACCCCTTAAGCACCTATCAATATTCTTTCGCACCAAATTATAAATGTGTTGCTTTCCAAAACTCTTTTTATAGCAGTTATTACAAAGAAGATTTTACACAAGTAACAACTCATTCTTGTCGTGAAACTATAAATGCTACAACCAGAGAATATAAATATCATCTCCCCATTTGTATAAAATATATATCAAAACCTGATAATATACCCGATTTAAAACAATATTTTAACATAACAAGAATTATTATAAAAAATAAAACTAATATTGTAAATCAGACAAATTGGATAGACCAACAAAGAATTAATTGGATCAACCAAACAAGATGGTTCAACCAAACAAGATGGTTCAACCAAACAAGAATTATTAATAAAACGGTTTTGATAGATAGAATAAATTGGATAGACAAAGAATTAATTAGATGGATAAACCAAACAAGAATTATTAATAAAACGGTTTTGATAGATAGAATAAATTGGATAGATGATATTAAAATTAGAATTATTAATCATACTAATATAAATTGGATAAACCAAACAAGATTGATAAACCAAACAAGATGGATAGAAAAAGATAAAATTAGATGGGTTGATAAAGAAAGAATAAAATGGATCAACCAAACAAGATGGATAGAAAAAGATAAAATTAGATGGATTGATAAAGAAAGAATAAAATGGATCAATCAAACAAGATGGATAAACCAAACAAGATGGATAAACCAAACAATATTGATAAACCAAACAAGATTGATAAACCAAACAAGATGGATAAACCAAACAAGATGGATCAATCAAACAATATTGATAGCTGAAAAAAAAGAACTAGGAAAAATAAATGATAAAAATGAAAATAATACAGGATTTCACTTAGATTTTAATAATATATATGTATTGGGTGGTATGTCTATTGGTGGTATATTAGTTTTAAGTTTTACATGTTATATAGCTTGGGAATGTGGTTTAAAAGAAAAAGTGGAAAATATGATAATTATATTTTTTATAGGAGAAGAAGGTAATTCTTGTTTAGAAAATATTACTTTTTTCAAAGAATATTTTTATTATTTAAAAGAAATAAAAGAAGATGAACAAGATCAAAAAGAATATTATGGATTAACACGTGAACAAATTGAGATATGTAAAGAAGCAAAGGCAATAAGTAAAATAAAATATGAAGCCGCTTTAAAAGTTAGGTGGGATGAAATAGCCAAAACAGCAACAAGACCCGATGACCCTTATCATAGAACATTATTTAAACGGGTAATTAAACCAAAAATGATTGAATTATCAGAATTAGATAAAGATATACCAACAAAAAATGATGAAGCGGAATTTAAAGAAGAAATTGAAACAATGGAACAGGGATTACCTTTATATGAAATTAACCCGGGAACACCAAGAAGAAGAAGAAATAGTGTTAGAATTTAAACTGTCCCTTGGTATGGGTACCCTGTTCGTACTATACGATGTACGGAACTATTTAACACACTAGATTTTGTAGCTATTTGATTACAATGACCGTTTGGATTTACAACAATAATATGAACATCATCATAAACAATTGGTTTTACTCTAATTTTATCAAGTTTTTTAGTTATTCGTATCTTACATAATTTAAGTTTTGTCTTACATATTTTTAGTTTTCCACTAATTTGACCGCACCATAGACCACACCATTTGAATAACGTATTATCAATACAAATAATCAATATTATTAATATATTACATAATTCTGCTGGCCAAGGTTCTCTATGTCTATTGGGGCACATAAAAGGTGCGAAACAAGGATATATACACATCCAAATTAGTTCTATTACGCGACAACTAATGGCGAGTAACATACACGCAACAATAAGGGTCATTAATACCATAAATATTTCGGCGAAGAAAGACATGGTAGTATTTTTAGAATACAAAACATACTAGTTTTAATTTAATTCAATTTAAAAATGAATTAAAAAATATACTTGGTTATTTTATTAATGAGCAATATCGCGCCAATATTAAATAAAAAAGTTGAAGCCCTGGAAGAAATGAAAAAATGCGAAAACAGAATTAGACAGTTGAAAGATGAAATAGATAAATTAAACAAAGAGTTATTTGATAAATGTGCACACATTTGGCTTAGAGATTATGCATGTAGTGATGATGACCTTGGAAAAAATTATTGTAAAAATTGCGGATTAAGATATTATAATAGTTATAAATGATATGAATATTATTTAATATATATCAATAATATATGGATTTAATAGAATTTTTTGTACAAGACTTTTCAAGATTTTATCCTGCTGCTATTTTGGTTTTTTCTTTACTTAGTGGAGATTTATATCTTTTTATAGTTCTATTAATAGGCGAACAATTAAATCATATTTTTAAATATCAAATTACAAAACCTATTATGGGTAATAAAAAATATCCAATAATAGGAATAGGGAAAAGACCAGATGGTGCTGTTGATTGTGGTTTATACAGAACTGGTGATAAAAAGAAATGTCCAACAACATCATATGGTATGCCTTCGGGACATTCTCAATCTGCTTTGTTATTTAGTACATATAATATATTAAATTTAATTAAAAATAATAATAAAAATCCTTTATTGTATTGTATAAATGTTTTCTTTGCTCTATTTATCCCATGGAGTAGAGTTAATGCTAAGGTTCATACTGTTCAACAGACAATAATTGGAGGTGCGTTGGGAATCGGATTAGGCTATTTTTTCTTTGATATGAAACCGAAAATTTTAAAGTTAATAATTAAATAATATGGTAATATATGAATGAATTGCCTGATGAAATAAATTTAATTATTTACTCTTATGTGGGAAATAATTTCATAATAAATAAATCATTATATCAACTTATTGAACAAATTAGAAACACGTTTTATAAAGATCCTATAAAATTATACTATAGAGTTACAAGATGGAGATTCCCAAGAAAATGGGCAGGTGAAAAAAGTATAATAAATAGATTTAATACTCCCATTAGACCTAATATGAAAGTATATAAAACAAAATCTATAGATATATCCAATATTCCTATTGGTATACTTGGCGACAACGGAACAGTATATCCTTCAAAATTATTAGAACGCAAAATATTACCAAAACCCATGCCATTATATGAAGCTTCATCTATTTATATCAATACACAAGGCTTTTCTTGGTCGTTATACACAATATACTCTAAAAATATAGATAGATGTAGAGTATATGCTAATGCGAGACCTTATTCAGGTAGTGTAAATACATGGATTATGAATAACGCTTAACGTTTTCTTGTTCTTTTTCTACGACGTCTTCTCTTCTTTTTCTTTGTTCTTTTTCTTCTACGCGTCTTTTTCTTGCGGCGTTTTCCACCCCTATACACCGGTCCAGTCCATTCTGGAACACGTGTATCAAAAATGTTATCTGCGTGTTCGGGACAATAATACATTACAGTAGATAAAGCCTCATCGTCAATTTCTAACAACGGTCCAGATGTTCCCCAACCATCGGGTAAACCATCTTCCCTCCTTACTCGAATCCAACAAGCGTGGCTAGGTTTCCAAGAATATTGCGATAGACGCACTTCTTTATGATGATTACATATATAATATTTAGTAGTTTGACACTCCTTACACATCCAAGTTTCCCAATTTTCATCAGCAGGTCTCCAACCTTTTTCTCTCCAGTCATTATAGTCATTTTGTATCTCATTTTCACAAAAATTACATTTTAGTCTATCATCGCTGTATTCATTCTCATCAAATTCAGCATCATCACCATGGATTTTATCTCCTCTCTCTTCTCTCTTTTCTCTATCTTTTCTTGTTATTTTATTTTTTTTACCCTTACCTCTTTTTTTGCGCGTTCTTTTTTTCCCACCTTTTCTTATGCTTTTTCTTGTCAAGTCCTTATTTTGATTTCTATACGTTTTAAAAGGGTTTAATGCCAAACCCTTTTTAATTTGATATATGTAATACTCTAAATCCTTATCGCTTAAATTATTTGACATTCTTTTTTTTAATTCTATAAAAGCTTTGTCTTTTATAATGTTATGTCCACGGATTTTATTTACCAAACCACCTTCAATCCTTAGTCTAACTTGTCGTTCAGTAAGTTGATTGATATCTCTCATATTAACTTTGTGTTCGGCTGCTAATTGTCTTACTTTTGTTCCACTAATATTAGTTGGATTAATATTATTTATTTCTTGGATATCTTCTTCTGTTAACTTACCAAGTTCGTATAATCTTTCATCTCTCATTTCGCCATCAAGTATTCTCTTATTTTCAATTAGTTTGATAGTGTATTTATTTTCAAAATTAAGATCTTTAAATTGTTTAAATCTTTTAGACCCAACAATAAAAGATATATCAGTATAACCTTTTTCTTTTAAATACACAATAGCTCTTTGAATTGAATAAACGCGCGGGTTTTCTAAAAATCCATTTATAAATTCAATTTCGGTATTTGGAAACATTTTTTCCAAAATTTCTATTTTTACATCAGGCGAAAGTGGATTTTCGTTATTTTTGTTTGTAATATAATCATTTATATTTTTTGCGGGTCTTATAGCTTGTTTCCACTCATTATCTTTTAGTGCATTCTGTGATAACGAAACAAACACATAAGGTTTAGCTTCTAACTTTCTTCCATTTTCTTCAATAGATTTTATTAAACCCCCATGTCCTTTAGTTGGTGGTTGAAATCTGCCAAATGTAAATACAGCTTTTTTGGGGTTAAACATTCTATTCATACCGGTTCCTTCTACAGATTCTACAGATTCGATGTCACTATCGCCGCTACTTATTTTTAGGTTTTCAAAATCATCTAGTAGAAAAGTTGTCATATTAATATATATAAATTATTAATATTTAAAATTTATACATAAGTTATATTAATGCACAAAAAAAATAGTCCGTGGGTTGAAAAATATCGTCCAACAAGTTTTGATGATATTGTATTAGAACCCCTTAATAGAACATTATTAACAAATATTATAGAAACTAATAACTTTCCAAATTTATTATTTTATGGACCACCAGGAACAGGTAAAACAACAACTATTATAAATTTAATAAATGCATACCAAGAAAAAAATGGTCAAAAACGAAAAGGATTAAAAATACATTTGAACGCATCTGATGATAGAGGTATAGATATAATTAGAAATCAAATAAAAACTTTTGTAGACACTAAAACATTATTTGGAAAGGGGATTAAATTTGTAATATTAGACGAAGTTGATTATATGACTAAGAACGCACAACAAGCACTAAGATATTTGATACAACAATATATTAATGACATACGGTTTTGTTTGATATGTAATTATATTAGTAGAATTGATATGTCTTTGCAAAATGAATTTGTAAGATTAAGATTTTGTCAATTGCCAAAAAAAGATATTTCGCATTTTTTATCGGATATAGTAAATAAAGAAGGTATTAAAATAACACAGAATCAATTATCATCTATTCAAAATTATTTCAAATCTGATATTAGAAGTATGATAAATTATATTCAATCTAATCACAGTAATAATATGCTTAATATAAATGTTATAAAAGATAATTTTTGGGTTAAGTTATTAAAAAAAATGAAAACAACTCCACATGGAAAATTGATTGGGTATATGAAAGAAAAATGTTTATTTTATAATATTCAACCTAGACAGTTTATAATAAAATTATTTATTTATTTGATCTATCAAAAAAAAAATATATTAAAAGAAAATTGGATTAATAATATGGAATTTATACTGCATAACAATAACGTTAATGAGTCTTATTTGTTAAATTATGCTGTGGTTGTTGTTCAACAATTTGTTAAAGAAGAATAATATAATTTCATGCGTTGTTGTAATCTGTTCGCAAAATGATTTGGTGACTGCATAGTTGGATTAAAATTATTCCTTTTTAACTGATACTCTTTAAATATATTCTCAAGTATTTTTTTTTCCTGATCAGTTTTCTCGGGTTTCTTACGGTAAGTATTGCTAAATGAAACTGGTGTTTCCATTTATATATTAATTATGATAAAAATTTATTCCATAGTTTATAAAATTGATTTAAAGATAGAATTTATCTATATATAAATGTCATCTTTAAATTCAGAATGGGAAAATTTCACAATAAAGGGTAAATCTAATTTAAAGAGCGATTCAAAATCAGTATCAGAGTATACAGTTAATTGTACAGATATATACATAAGTACTAAAACCAAAATTGCTTATTTAAATATAAAACAAATTGATTTAATAAATACTTTTTGGAATATACCAATAATAGACTACCATACTCCTACCGTAGGTATTTTAAAAAAATCCATGAAATTTAATTGTTGTGCCAAAAAAGAAACCGATGACCTTGAAGAAAAAATAAAAAATATCGATAATCTTAATGTAGATATTATAAAACACGTAATCACAAATACAAAATATAAAGATGTAAAAAAAATTGATATTGGTATATCTAAAAAAGATTTGACTAATTTTCGCAAAAAAAAGAAGGGTGCTTTTTATAATTGTTTCGCGCTTATTGTTCGCATAAAACAAGATAATGTTTATAGAGAAGTTCATATTAAAATATTCAACACCGGGAAATTAGAAATACCTGGCATTCAAAACGATAATACATTATATATCGCTTTAAATCATCTTTGTAAACTACTCACAAATATTTTAAATACTGATGTAAATTATGATAGAAAAAACGTGGAAAATGTTTTAATAAATTCTAACTTCTCTTGTGGATTTTATGTTGATAGGCAAAAATTACATCACTTATTAAAATTCAAATATAATATTCATTCCTTATATGACCCTTGTTCTTATCCAGGTATTCAATGTAAATTTTATTATAATGATGAGAATATAAACGGAATTTGTAAATGTGAAAAACCGTGCTATTATGCTAAAAAACATGAAAAGAAAGAAAAAAAATGTAAAGAAATATCTTTTATGATATTTAGAACAGGTAGTGTATTGATAGTGGGACACTGCGATGAAATGGTCCTTTATTCTGTTTATGAATTTTTGAAAAATATATTTATTACTGAATACAAAGCATTCGGTTCTAATTTTGATACACCCGTCAAGAAAAAAAAGAAGGTCACAAAAATTCGTAAAAAAAAAATTAAAGTTCCTATTAACGCATAAATAACCAATTTACATATTTTAACGATGTTAATTTTTTTATATTATCATTACCATCTTTATATATATTTCTTTTGAATATTTTATAATCGACATTTTTTTTGTAATACTTATTTGATAGTAAATTATATATTTTCAAATACTTTGTTGCTGTTATTTTTTCTTTCATCAAAATATACGATAAATCCTTTATGATTTTTGAATACGTTTCATAATCTTTTTTGATAAATATATTATATATAATAGCTATTAATCTTTCAAAATCTTTATTATATTTCATAAATTCTTTTAATCTGTCATTTGATTTTACCAAGTTATCTATTTGTAGTTCTATAAAATTTAAAAATATCATATTGTAACACTCTATAAATTTTTTCATCTTTAATACATTAGATTTATCCCCTTTCGTTAATTTCATTTCACTTCTATATTCTTGATTAATATCATATATCGTTTTTTTATATACAAATAATGTAGCATCCTTTGAATTTAATTTTATATATGAATTCGTATCTTCTCCTATTTGACTTACGAATTCAACGTAATATAAATATCCCTTCTCTAAATGATGTTGTAATAAATTTGAATTTTTTGTATACATAAACAGCATATTATGTATATGTTGTAATGTTGATAAACCTCTTGTTATTATAAAATTCAAATAGCCTTTATTAGTTGTTTTCAAATTCTTCAACAAATATTGAACACATTGTCCTGCTATAGATATATAAATATTCATAGAATCATACAAAATTTTTTGTGTAATAGATTTATTATAATTTGTTATATCCAACAAATTCTTTTTGTTTTTTATACTTTCCATTTTATCCATATATTCACAATTTATATTTTTTTATTATTTAAACTACTTAAAGTTTAAATAAATATCTAATTATATAATTATAATGGCCGCAGTCGCAGAATCTGAACAATCCAAGGCAAACTATGTTTTGCC